>Ga0123355_10009277_pt1 | contig 14944 bp, 6 predicted proteins | sample TergutEmb28metaG_3_FD_89872 | JGI IMG/M metagenome (GOLD analysis project Ga0123355, IMG submission 89872) | Embiratermes neotenicus P1 segment gut microbial communities from Petit-Saut dam, French Guiana - Emb289 P1 | ecosystem: Host-associated > Arthropoda: Insects > Digestive system > Gut ...
ATCATTGAATAGCAATTTGTTCTCTTTAGACCATTTTATAATTTTTGACATTTCCATATTGGTATAGTTTTCTACTTCTGCTATAGTTGCCGCTCTTACAGCAATCAACATGTTGTCAGCATATGCTATCTCTTTTGTCCATTTTGCGTAGTTCAAGTTTAATAGGGAATTGTATTGGATGTTCCAGTACCCTGGTCTGCAGCAGGACCCTGGGGACAACCTTTATTTACTGCTGTCTCTTTTCTAATACTGTTTGTTGCTATAAACGCCGATCTGTCAGTAAAGTAGTTTTTAGTAAGGTTGTATAGGTTCCGGGGACAGTAAAAATCTTTCAATGCCTTTATTACACTTGGACACCATGCTGCATCGAAAGCACCCTTGACATCAAGGCTGACCAGCGCTACTGTTTGCCCTTTTGTAATTGCTTCATCTATAAAGTCTTTTGCCGCCATTGCCGCTTCTGTGGTGCTTTTTTGAGGCGTGAATCCAAATTGGTTTTGGTTCAGTAGGTCGTTGTTGTAGAGGAAGTGCATTATTCTGTTTATTAACAGTTTCTCGAGTACCTTCGCTCCAGTATTTAGCAGACTTATTGGCCGATATTTGGACGCATCGCTGCATTTTTCTTTACCTGGCTTTGTTAGGGGTATAATTCTGGCCCTCTTCCACCTTGTGGGGAAGCATCCTTTCTTTAGACAGCCATTGTATAATGATGTAACCAGTAAAGGAAATCTTTCAAATGTCCACGGTAGAACTTTGCTTGTTATACCATCCTCTCCCGTTGCTTTCTTGTAATCTATACTTTGTATTGTTTGTCTGGTTTCTTCTTCAGTAAAGTCCTTGTCGTCTTTTGTTTCCATTGGTTCCTCTATTAATTTCCTTATTTGTTTATGATATTCGGTTTCTTCTGACTTGTCATCTTTAGGGGTAAGGTACTCTAGTGCGCACTGTAATGTTTCAAGTAGACCATCTGTGTGTGTTCCATTTGTCTTTTGTAAAGTTGACATTATTTGATTATTGCCTATTTTCTGTGCAGCTAATTTGTATACTATGTTCCATGGGCTTGTGGATAACATCTTGTTACAGTATTGTTTCCACGACTGTGTTTTAGCATTTTTAATCTTTATTTGATATTGAGCTTTTTCTGCTTGATATTCCGTTTTACGTTGTTCGCGTATATTGTTGTTTTTAGTCCTTTGATACTTTCTTCTGAACGCGTTCACTCGTTTTCTAGCTATTGTTAATTCTTCCGTCCACCAGGGCACCGTTTTGTGTTTATGTGTTTTCATATGTGTTCTGGCTTTCTTGAAGGATTTGTCACACGCCGCCGTCAGTGCGTCACTGAATTTACTTACTATGTCCTCCATGTTTTCTTTGTTAGCAATTTGTAAGGATATGTACTTGTCCAGTATTCTGTTGTCTTCTCCCCTTCTGGATCCACACATTTGTTTCACCATTTCTTGTGTTATTAATGTCTCGAATTTTCTTCGGTTCTCTTCCCTGACTACATATTTTATACTTTGGAATTTGCTTCCTGCTTGATGGGCATTATATTGCCCTATGTAGAATTGAATTATTTTATGATCTGAACAGCTTTCTTCATCGATAATCTTCCATTCCTGTATTTCTTTCAGTAGTTTGTTGTTACTTATTGTCAAGTCTGTATTGCTTGATCCTCTTGTGCTTTGAAACATTGTCATTTTGCTGTCTTCATTCATTATGAATAGTTGTTCAGATATTAGAAATTCTTCTAGTTTCTTGCCTCTACCGTTGGTAAGTTTGTCATGCCATGTCCTTGACCTTGAGTTGCTGGCCATCATTATAAGTAAGCCCCTCGTACCTGCTAGTTGTAGTATGTCATTTATCTGTTGAGTGGTTTTGTGTAGCTTTTCCGTAATATCCAAGTACATATTTACCGTGTAAAATTTTAGATTTCCAAGGGTTATTTCTACCACTACCATGTCTTTGTCTGTTGCTTCTCATTTGAGAAGGGCATCAATTTGATTATTGGTAATTACTGTAGCCGGCCGGCTTCTTCGTATGGTTGAAGTAAATGTTCTATACCGTTTTGTGATTCCTACTACTGTGTTGTGAATTATATATGGCTCTTGTATGAAGACCACATCTCTTTCTTCCTTTTCTATTAATTCCATTAGGTTATCTGTTGCTGTTTGGGAGTGTTGCAGGTTTATTTGATAGCACTTAATAATTGTTAGTGGTTTTTAAAGTGTTTGTTGTTTATTGCTGTCGTTCCTTTGTCGCACTTATTGGCTTTTGCCATGCTAGTAGTCTGTGTTTTGTTTATACTTCATTAATTGGGCTTGCAGGCTCAGGCACTGCTTGTCTAACGAAGAGTGGTTTACGCAGATTGTCTCGCTTGGGTTGTATTTGTTGTATGTCATACAATTTGTACATTTATAGTCCTTTTGCATTGATGTGTATTCCCTTGATTTATGTTTTCCTGTGCATAGGGGACATGTAATAAGTTATGTCGTCATACTCTTCACAGTATATTCATAACATAACTTCTCACTGGTCTATTAGATCCTCTCACAGACATCTACAGTGGCAAATTGTTGGCCATAATGGTGGTAGAGCTGAATTAGTCACAGAAACAGACTGCCGTATGTGGGGCAGGGTGGGATGGGTGACATGATTTTATTATATTTTCAATTTTTTTTTATTTTGGAATGTTATTAAAGGTTTGATAAATTTATAATTAAATAAAAATTGAGATACTAGGATTAAGAAAGTAAAGTAAATTACAGTAACATAACCTATAAAAATATAACATTATAATGAGTATTTTAGGTCAGCCATGTCCCTGCTTTCCACATTTGCACAAGGTGGACATTCTAGAGTAGTGTGAATTTGAAACAGTTTATGTGGCTCCGTGTGCAGCCCCTTACCTTACTCTGCGCTTCGCCTGTCCATTTTTTTTTAATTTGAATTACCTACTATTGTTTCATACCTTCAGTCAGTAACTACACTGACACAGGTATAAACATCATTTAAGAAGAACCATTCTTATGGGATACATTATTTATTGAATTTATGATATTCAGCTGTTCAGTATATTATATTTTTTGGAACACTGTACTACTTTGCAGTATTAACAGAATTTGACACTCACTTAGTGATCTGAGGGCCATATACACTTGAAGTGACATATACACTTCATCTGCAGAGAAACAGAAAGTACCAAAGTCACTCCAAGCCCTTCATAAACAATGTCCACACTTCATCTTAAGAGTAATGGTAGGTATCAAGGTCAGACAGTGCTGTTGATAAACATCAAACCTGCATCTTTAGAGGAACAGTCAATACTAATGTCAGACCTTGCTATTCTTAAAATGAAAGCTATCTTTCCCATGTAAAAGCACAATTTCTTGCTTTATTAGCAGACCACAATTAATTTTCCTTCAGAAAATGTTGGCAACATTTAAATGGAGGAACTTAACACTATTAGTGTTTGTGGCATGAACAACTCTTGGAAATTTCTTTTCTGATTTGTTTTAAGTAGCTCTAAGGTAGGTGGTATCAAAATATTAATGTGAAATATTACCGGATTAAATTCTAAATACTTTGCTTATCTCGGTAGAAATTTTGTGATTGTTTTCAGGCTGTCATAAATTTTTTTTTTAATATCATACATGTATTGTGAATGTGTGAAATCAGATGGGCTAATATCTTCATCATGACAGTCTGAAATCCTATGCTGTGGTTACAGAGGAGAAAAGTGAATGAATTTACTATGCTTCACTTTTTTCCTGATGGAAATGATCACTTTATCCTGATTACTTATAAAGTTTAATGTCAGATGTTCGCAACATTTGTTATGTACATTAAAAACTGGAAAGAAATGATAATTGGTATATTATACTCATCTGATAGCTTTGTGTATGCCATTACACCTCTTTAGAAGTAATCAGTTTTGGGTCATACCTACATGGACATCTGTATTTCCTGTTTGCCAAAATACTTCAATTATATTATTGATCTGTTCTTCATTATTTTGCTGGAACATAATATGTATTATTATGGAGTTTGAAATTTTATGTAGCATTTCATATATGTGATAGTTACTAAAAACAAATTTATATAAAGAGAAGTATTGTGTTGTAAAATACCACATATGTTTATTGTTTTGTATGATGTGCCGAGTGTAAAAGGCCTAGAAATAATCATAAGTTATTAACTGTCAAATGTATGGATTTACTTAATTTTAAATTTTGTACCATGTTAATATGTAATACAAGACTTATTTTGAGCTATACACTGAATTTATAGCTCTAGTAATCGTCTGGCTATTATTTTAAAAACTTTTATAAAACAAATTTGGAATAATATCCATTGTGGTGGATAGGTTGAATTGTCTAAGGTAGTTGGGACCAACAATGACTGAGTAAAACAGGATGACCATTTATGCTTGTAATGCAGTATTTATTTTAAATTGAATGATGGAATAGATTTTCAGCCAAATGATTTCTGGACTGTAGTATTGTCTTATGTGTTTAATTGCAGAACATCTACACACATTGATGTTTTATATATAAGCATTAAACAAATCATGATAGGGATTTGTAACAGTTTCATATCTTTTGTTGATGCAACTGCCCACATTCTGTCTGTTATATAGACACAGGTTTCTTAGGTGGAGTAAATAAGAAATAAATGAGATGTCATTCTTTCCAATAATTAATCATTATTTAACAGTAAATATTGGGTGGAAGTGCTGTGGGTCAAGTGAGCATTTCAGGTTTATCTCTTGTATTAATTCAACTTCCACATGTGTAATAATGCTTTCTAAATGTAAGTTGTCCATTGATGAAAACAAAACACCTTGTACTCTTCTTCAGTACAAAGCAACACAAATATCCAGTAACATCTTTCATTTATTTATAGTGTATTTGGATGAATGAAGTGAATAATACAGGATTGGTCATGTACATTTATTTATCCCTGTACATAATCCACTTCGTTAGAAGCTCCTGCAGGTGGATTGTTGAGATAATTGTCTAACTTCTGTTCCACAGACAAGTCAGTGGTTCTGCCATGAATTCTCTAACTGAATTTTTCTCTTTATTGCATGTCCATTACCTTTCTTGGGAACTATATCAGCTTTTGTGGGAAGGGTCAATTATATTCTTTTATTTGGTGCTGTAATCTGACTGTTCATCGAGCGGCATGCAAACCCATGGTAAGAAACAGAAAATGTAAATATCTGTGGTCAGTACAGCAGATGTGTGTTTATTATACTTGTGTAGTGCTGCATATAACTTTGCTTGTTCCTTGCTGATAGACTGAACTCTAGAATACAAGAAGTGATAATCCAATATTACTTGCCAATTGAACCCAATCCTGAAGGCTTACATTTCCTCTAACAACTTATATGATTAGGATTTTTGTTAATTGTAGGCATCCATCTTCATTGTGGTCATAGAAGTAGCTGCTTTCTAAGATTTCCTCACAGAACTGTTTCTAGTTTCTTGTGTGTGATATTTCTTTGACTTATACACAGAAATCACACTTACTTGCATGTAAACTATTCAGCAGTATTGCTAATAGTAGTGGTAAGTTTTTAACATTGTCAGTGATGTCCTAGCATAAAACATTATTTTCACACTTTGTGAGTAAATGAAAAAACATTCAGACAGCTTGAATCCTTTGAATAATATACATATAATTCATGTAGTGTCTCTTCTATTTCTAACATATAGTGCAGCTAGCAGCAACTTGGAATATAGAAATGAATTTTAATTGGTAGAGTATTCTTTATTTTTTCATCTACCCTGTACAAAATACACATTGAGTTGAATGATTTTAAGTTCCTTAACCTGTTAGTTGGCAAGTATTATTTAGGTGATGATCAAATCAGGGACGAGGAAATGGGCAGGGCATGTGGCACATATGGGGAAGAAAAGAAATACATTCAAGGTTTTGGTGGGGAAAGCTAAAGGAAACAGACAGCTTGTAAAACTTAGACATATATGGGAGGAGACAGCTAAAATTGATCTTAAAAAAAGCAGTAGCATAGTTTGGTATTGTGTGGACTGGATTCACTTAGCTTAGGATAGGGACAAGTGGTGGGCTGTAGTAGTCATTTGTATGGTTTGTAGAATATTAGTTTGCAGTGGGTCATGATGTATTATTGCCTATTTCTACCCAGCTGACACACTGCAATTAATTACACCAGCTGTAGTCACTGTGTGTGTGTCATAGATGTGGGGTATAAATTTAAAAACAGGAAATGATATATTTTGGTTTTCCATAATTTATGTTCAAATGCTGAGCGTCATTGATATCAAAGAACTTTGATGTAATGAGGAAAATGTTTATAAATATACCAACAATGAAACATTGCTTGGAAATGTACAAGGAAAGTTTGTTTTGTAACATTACATTAATAACAACTGCAGTATGTTATAGAGATGAAATGCCAGTAGTAGCAAAAAAAATAAATGTAAAAATAGCAAGTGGCATCTAGTTGGTTTTATTCTTCAGTTATTCGGAGGAAGTGTGTTTTACAAGGGCAGTGTCTGAATACAAACAGCTTGATCTTCAATATAATGCAGATAAGGAAGTGAAAATGGCTGCTTTTAACGCAAGGTTAAGGGAATGTCAAATAACAAGGTTCCAACATTTCTGAAGAACTTTGCTTATTCCAAAAATATTTTACGGACAGAAATCTGAAGATAAAATGAGACCTGGGACACGCAGAAATAAAGTGTATTGGTTCTGACACTTTCCAGTTGCAGAGTTCACGAATTTTAAAACAATCTGAATTAAATGCTTCTTATAATTTCATTCTAGCCTTCATGAGATGAATTTAAATGCCAATTGTATCTCTTGGTGGCCGAGTTTTTCTGGCTTAGCATGAATATAAAGTGTTATCAAACACACAGAGAACGACATACAGACTCGCAAGTTAGTAATGGTTAAAAATAATGCTGTTGTTACAAATTTGCTTTTCTTCTTCAAAATTAAAAATTGAAGGGAACAAATTCTCATGTTTAATGCTTATATATACTGGCTGTCACTGTTCAATGTAGTGGATGAAGAAATACAATCATGTTTTCATTTTACAAGTATGCTTCTATCTTTGAAGCAGCACACGTGAAGTGGATGTGTTAGTGACAACATTATTTATGGTGGTATATTTCTGGGCTTGGAAGGATGTACTTATCCATTGTCCAGTGGTAGTAACCTGTATTGTTATAAATTAGTCATTACTGTAAATATAATGTGCAGGTATACTGAAATATGCTGCACCGTCTGGGATAGTAGTTTTGATTGGAGTTCCTGACATTTATTTTTTTGTACTTGTAATGCAAGAAAACTGTTTAGTGTATATTTCCTATACATTTTTGACTTCATAATTAAGATTACAGAAAGCTTATACAGTATATTGTTTCATTTATATCAGGTACATAACAAGTTATGATCTAATAACATTATAACTCAAGACATTGTGATATCATTATCCACTGAGCAGTCTTTGCATCTGGCACATTTTGTATGCGCAGAGTTTTAAACTTAAATATACCTACATCTTTAGGCTTTTGATATTGTACTGTTTTATTTGTTACATTTTTCCATTTTTTGTGGCACTGGCTGCTAACTACTAGACTGTGCCTGGTTGGTCCAGTTTCAGATGCTGCCATGAATTGTGCAACAAATTGAACATAATACTGGCATGATATGAGAACCAAGCTCCTGAAGATTGGAGTAGGCGCAACATAATCATGTCTTAAAGACAACTGTCACAACTTTTCAGATCTTCAAAAACCATTTTGTTCACAGCATTGACATATGAGGTTTATACAAAATAGTTGTCTTGCATAGTAGCAATTTGTTGTTTTCAACATTTGTGTTTTCCTACTGATAATGTATTATTTATTTGGACATGAATTTGTACACTTTTGGATGTGATTTTAATAACCGTACCACCTGCATTGACAGTCTCAGAGAGATTTATAATTATTATATATAGGCCTATGAATGTTACTTTTTTATCATATTTTTTTTAATATTATGTACATTGGTTCTGGAATAGTCATCTTTTCCTTAACCCTAGATTCAAGGCTTTCAGAAGTCAGATGGGAAAACTTAAAAGGGCAATGTTTTAATAGTATTATGTCTTGTTCATATACTGAAGAGATCTCAGTTTCTTCCAGATCCCCAATTTATTTTCTGTGATGTAAAATACTGCACAGTGATGGTAAGACTTTACATTCTGTTACAGTCTTTATCTGTACATTGCATTATACTTTTGTGTGTTATTGCATCAGTAGTCAATTTAAAGCAATGTCTGTATCTAAATCTTCATAATCTACAGTATATTAACTTAGCACAGGTACAAAGAAATACAGAATGCCAGAAAAAATTACTGTATCAATTGTTAGTTACATTTCTTTTTGCTGACTAATGCAGTTAGATAAAACGTGTTAATCTGTTTTCTGTTGATCAAAACAGAATGGTCACATGGTGATGTTCTATCATATGCCAGACTTTAACTGGTCAGTTGATGTGAAGAAAGTCCAGAATACACACTTCAACTCAAAGGTATTTTTAACCATAAGTTGTAGCAGAATTAAAATGTGAATCATGACACAGTAATGATGTTCAGTCTTGTACCAGAATTTTCATGGCCACTGAAAGTACAGTAACATTACACTTTTGTTAAAGAATATAGAGTCAATTGAACTTTTCCTTACAGCTTGTAACAAAATTACAATAACCTTTGAACAAAGAAAATGTTGCTGTATAAAGAAATGTGGTATGATGAGACACCACCATGTGACAAATTCAAGGTATTGTCAAGTTCAATCTTTAGATTTCTTAAACATTATCCAGATTTTACAACTGAATGTGTGTAAATGGAGAGAGTGGAGATTTCATTCATCTAAGTAATTGGCGTGTTCCATTCCCTCAGAACACACAAGATGGTAATTTACCAATTTATTATGTTGTTACATTTTAATTTTTGGTTTCTTGTGTATGCATATCATTTTATCCTGCTTCTAGGTCATAATTTAAGTATTGTAGTGTCTCTCAGGTGCCAAAAGCAACAGAATTTGGTAACGTAATAATGGACATAAACTTAATTAAATGTATACAGCTGGAACTCATTTCTCTCATTAGTATACTGAGGTAATCTAAGGAAACCCAGGGTAAAGTGTTATGTGCAAAGCTGCATGATTTAAGTACTGCACATATCTTAGAAGTCCCTTCAGGGTTGTGGCTGGGCACTGTATGAAGAAACAACACACCAAACTTTGTGGTACTTTGAAGTAAATAAGTGTAAGTTTATTTTGTTTCTATGTGGGTGGAGAGCCTGTAGTGGCATGGAGCACAGTAATACTTACTCTGTTGCTGTGTTTGTTGTAGCACAGCAGATCAGCGTTTAAAATGCCATTGCAGATGTAAGTCTGTGATACCAGTCACTGCCATCCTTTACACCATATCTGTTACATAACCCCAAAGAAGTCAAGTGGATGCTATCCAGTGTGTAGGGCTGTTGAGGGAACAGTCTGCCCAGGTTCATATGCATAAAGCAGGAAGTTATTGACTCGGATACTAGAAGCAATCCCAACTGAGGCACTCTTTCCTGTTTCAGAGCGATATTCAGGTACAAATATCTGCAGCACTGCATTACATTCAAATGTGTCTGTGCCGTTGTTCATAGAGTTTGGTAGGTACATACCAGCGTGGAGCAATATTCTATGGCTGTCTTCAGGGTATGAGAAAGTATTTACCTGCAAACTACACAGTATCATAACCCAGAAGACCACAGTATGAATCTCCATGCTGTGAAAACAGCATCCTTTGAGTAAGTTATTTAAGTAACTCTGTATTGGGTGATTATTTTACATGACTTCAATCACTAGTCATGATCTATTAGGAGGGAGGTCTTGTGTAATATTCTCACTGAGTTTGGTATCCCCATGAAAACTAGTAAGGCTAATAAAAATATGTCTAGATGAAACCTTTAGCTGAGTCCAGGGAGGCAAACATTTTGGCATGTGTCCAATTAAGAATGGTTTGGAACAAGGAGGTGCTTGTCACCACTGCTTCTCAACTTTGCTCTATACTATGCCATTAGGTAGGTTCAGGTAAACCAGGAGTGTCTGAAGTTAAATGGTACACATCAGCTTCTAGTTAATGCTGATGATGGTAATATACTGGGTGGAAGCATACATACTATAAAGAAAAACACAAAAGCTTTAGTAGTTGCTAGTAAAGAGGTTGGTCTAGAAGTAAATGCTAAGAAAACAAAGTGCATGATCATGTCTCAAGATCAGAATGCAGGGCAAAATATTTTATGCTACAAAAATATTTTAGAAATAAAAATATATCTAAAAAACTAAAATTAAGACTAAAGAACACAATAATAGACAATACTTTAACATATGCATCAGAAACCTGGATACTGATAAAGAGCGATAGAAAACACAAACATTTTTTTAGAGGAAAGTGTATAGAAGAATTTTAGGCCCAGTATATGACAATGAAAAAGAAAATTGGAGGATATTAACCAATAAAGTAATTTATGCAATGTTAAAACACCCACTATAACAGCGACAATAAGGTTAAATAGATTACGTTGGTTTGGGTATGTAGGGAGGATGGAAGAAAATAGAATTCACAAAAAAATTATTATATATGAATTTGGAAACAATGAGACTGAGAAGTAGACCAAGAAACAGATGGCAAGATGAAGTGAGGTAGGATAGAAAACTAGTTGGTGGAAAGGATGGAAGGAACGGGTATATGACAGAGAGGAATCGAAGAAGTTCCTGAGAACAGCATGCCAAAGGAATAAATGTATGTATGTATGTCTACCATTTAAGTACACACTGTCACCTAAGGTGATGTAGGCTGCTGAAAGTACTCTACTCGAATTTGTGGTCTACCCCAAATTTGGAACCACCAATTTCCTCCAAAGCGCTGGCACCCATTTACCACAATACATAGTGTTATATAACCAAAAAGACCACAATCCAAATCTACACTGCGGTGAAAACCTCAGATGTAGAACTATAATTTGTATTCTTTACAAGATACTGTTAATGTATTCACATGAAGGAGAATTACTCGTAAATTGACAGGATATGCACCATGTGCTGGTGAGTAAAGAGATGCAAATAAAATTTGAATTATAAAACCTGTAAAAAGAGAACTTGGAAGATTGAATCATTTTTGGGAGAAAAATATTAAACTTAGTTTTGGAAAAATATGGCACAAACTGGAGTCATCCAATTCAGGACAGGGTCAGGTGACAGGTTCTTGTGAAAATGGTTTTGAAAGTTTTTCCATGAATTGTGGTATGTTTCTTGACCAGTTGAGTGGCCATCAGCTTCTAAAGAAACACTCTACTTGAGAGAAATTAGTGAGTGTATGTGTTATTTCCTGCGCTAAACAGCATGGGACTTGCTATTCGCTGTTGTCATTGATTGTTCATTCTTACTGTAGGCAGTTTTAAACATGGCAACACAATGCAGGCTTTGTGCAGTATGATGGCAAAGATATTCGTTGGTAAAAATGGTTTCAAAATAATGTACACAGATTGTTCAGATCATAGCTTTTTGGGTTTTTAAACTTGGCAGAGTTGCAGGATGACACCATCATTTCAGAGATACCAGCTGCTTCCAATTCCATCGTGAAGGTATTAGAGTTCAAGAAGACATTGAAGGTGTCATTCCATTATGCAGGTAGGTTGCAAGGAATGTGGTCTGTCAGAACCATGGGAATAGGAACAGAGGGAGTACAGCATGAGCCAGTGATCCTGTGAAATGTGACTGTCCACCAACACTGCAATCTGAACAATCCCTATCATGAAAGCTGAAGAGGTGCTAGGATGTGAAATCTGCAGTACAGAACAAAGTACTAAAACTGTTATATTTTGTCACTGGAAGGAGAGCATGAATATGTCCCTTTTTAAGTGCGTATTACGGTAATTCTCTTCTTGGAATAAAGGCTAGGTCATTCTTTACCAGCCACACCCTGCACCCCAGATTTCTCAGAATCAGATAATGGAATGCCAGGAGATTTTTGGACCATATATCCCCTCTTACAGCAAGGTGATGCATTCAATTTTGTATTCCTTGCATCAGATAGGCATCAGTACAGTGTACCTTCAGAAATACTGTGAAAAACTGCAATGCCAGACTTCATTAAGTAAGTAGTCTTCTCACTGGGTTTGAGGATAGACCAACAATCTCTGAGACATCCAGGTTGTAAGAGAACGTGTTAATTATGGTGATGAGATGAAGTGAATCATTTTAATAAAGCTCAACATACAGTAACGGTATACAAGATAAAATGCTAGGAAATATCCACACCTGCAGAAAAGCAGTACAAGAAGTTTGAATGCTGTTTTGTAGGCTGAGGGCACCTTTCCCATAACAATTGTATCATTTTATATAAAAGAAGCTAAAAGTGTTCAATGGTGGGTTTTTCAAATAAAAATGGTTTTCAAACTTGTAACACATTTGACTAAATCTAAAATTCTGGGAAACCCCTGTAAAGTAAAAGTATACTTTTTTGGTACAGAGATGACATAAGATTTTCAAACATATACTTCTGTTTTTAAAATAAAATATTTACACATACTCACGAAGAAACAAAAATTTATTATTGTGACTTAACACTGAAAATAAACCCGACACAAATTATGCACAAGGATGGGGTGGAAATCAAAAACCTAAGTAAAATTATCAAAGTTATAGTTACCTGTGTCATTATTAAAGGAAATGTGCTACAGAACATAGCTATAATGCCAGTGAAATAAACAGTATCAAAATAATGAACATCATAATTTCTTATGTCACATGCCTTTCAATAAACTATTAATTCTTATAACTCATGATCGATTACATCCATCTCACAAGAAATATGAAGACTAACAGGACATGAATATTACATAAGGTTTGATGTGACAAAAGTATGCTCATTTTTAAGAACTACAAGAATGTGCACAATGGTCATGACCATGTCGTTTCATGGGAGCAGTGACAGACTAGGATTTTGGGTCCCTGTGTTGAGCCCTGTTGTACCCATGAGGTACATGGCCTTGTTTTATAAAGTTCTTATAAATAACTTTAGTTTTCAAATAAATGTCTTTATTTAAATCTTCTTGTTTTGGGTTCTAGCATATGCGCTCAAGTTCACCAGCATAGTAGTGGTAATCAGTGTAAAAACAATAATTAGTTTGGTCTCATGGACCCCTGTGCTTTTGCATACTCTTGCTACATGGTGGCTGGACCTATGTGGGAGCAGTTCTGTAAATTAAACCGTTAAGATAGCAATCCATGCACTGTCTAAACTTGAGTGTCAGCCGTGCAACCAATTCCAACCTGCTGCCACGACCGAAACTGAAAATTACAACCAATTTTAGATGTGATCATTCTGTGAGGATTTTGATTTGACAGAAGTATAACAGGCACATTGACACTGGTTGATCCATGTTGAAAGACAAGAGAGTTTGAACACCGTCAGCCAGCATTTTGATGCAGCCGAAATAGACTCTTTATTAAACCTGATCATTACAATATGACTAGGTAATGCATGTTGACACCCATAATCTCATCTCTTTCATTTATTGTCATGTAGATAATCTGATAAGTTACTGTTCTCATTTAAGTACCAACTACATGCACTTACAATATGTGATTCAATAGTTAATTTACTCCGACACGTTTCACTATAACCATATCATCAGGGAGTACTTGCCAAATTTAAAACCATTAACAGTCAAATGGATTAAATCCAAATTTCATAACCATCAGTACATTCTTCTGCTAAAACCATTTTGTATGCTAATAAAATATGTGAATTTTCTAATGCATAATATTACATATAAAATGCATTATAAAACATTTAAATGTAAAAATATTTAAAATCCAAAATATAATTATATATAGTAAACTGAGTTGTGGCAGTACATATTCAAACATCTATTGTAGTCAGAGCAGAGCATTAATTAACAAATAAAGAGCGCTCTGCAACAAGTTGATGTTAAATTTTATATATGTAATACAGGTGCACAGAAAACGTACACTGAATCTATTGCAGTCCTCAATCCAGTGTGTACTGTGTCCTGTAAATATATCACAATTTACGTAAACTTTGATGGAAATATTCTCCACAATATCTGATATAACATTTGTAAAATGATTTTGGACTCACCCTATATGACAAGCTGGATGGTGTGTGTGTGTGTGTGGTTATTAGTATACATCTGGCATGTTGGGTCTGTGCATATTCATCCTGTATCTTGCATAGTCATGAAGAGTGAGTAAAAATCAAAGGAACTCTGTTCATGGATCAGTAACCCCTTTTATTAGTATGTTTGTATGTAAAGGCTTTCCCAGCAGTTCACTGTCTAGCAGTGTCCAGTTGGTTGAGGCACTGCGCTTCCAGCCAGAAGGTCAGAGGTTCGATTCCCTATGGTGTCAATGACATAATCCTTCTGGCCGCACTATGGCCATGGGCTCAACTCAACCTCTAACAGAAATGAGTACCAGGGGGGTAAAGGGCAGCTGGTGCTTAGGGCTGATAACCTTACCACCTTCATGTGCTGGTTGTCTTGAAATGTGGGAGCCTCAAACTCCTGGAACCCTCAGGACCTGTCCAGGCCTGTAATGGGATTGCTTTACTTTACTGATGTCAATACACCCAATATTTATTTGTATTTCTTGAGCAGCAACCAATATGTTGCCTGTAGTCATGGCCATATTGATGTATCTCTGGTGTTCAGAGGACCTCATTCTAACCTATACACAGTTTATTACAGATTTTACATATTAATTTTCAAACACAATTCGTTGAGTGTGTACATCCTGTGTCATTTTCTTTCCTTCCTTCTCCTCCCCCCCCCCCCCCCCCTCTATTTTCCTCCCTTACACACCTCCTAATTAATTATTAATTTTTCTTATTTTTTCCA
>Ga0123355_10009278_pt1 | contig 14943 bp, 9 predicted proteins | sample TergutEmb28metaG_3_FD_89872 | JGI IMG/M metagenome (GOLD analysis project Ga0123355, IMG submission 89872) | Embiratermes neotenicus P1 segment gut microbial communities from Petit-Saut dam, French Guiana - Emb289 P1 | ecosystem: Host-associated > Arthropoda: Insects > Digestive system > Gut ...
GTCAAAGTTTCAAACTTCACTGGCCATTATCTCCGTAACCGTTCAACTTTGGACATAGGTGTTTTGGGTTATATCGGTATACTTTAACATAAGGAACACCCTCCCGAAGTCTGGCACATTCCTTCTGGGACACCCTGTATACAGGCTTCCACCTATATTTCATCATGACAATTACATTCTAAGATTCTGAACTGTAACATTACTAATTACCGTGGAACTCCTGCCTAATGTTCTGAATTTAAAATTTTTCCTCATTTTATGTTCATTTTCAATGATCCCAAGTCAATAAAATCTGTGTTAAATTTCCTCCACTTAAGCTTGTGCTCATTTTGGTGGTCAAATTCACTGATCCTTAAAGAAACCTTAAACAGCTTTTCATTATACTAATAGTCCATACACATGTCCAAACTGAGGGTGATTATGACACACTTTTAAAATGGACTCTAAACAGAGGTAGCCCAGCATATTACTGAAATTTGTAATACATAAAAGGGATATTTGATTTTTGCATTAGCAGCTGCCATTTGCCGTGCAAATGCAGTAGATGAAATTGCAACACACGTGACAAAATGTAATGCATACTGTGACCTCATACAAGCATATTAATGATGGCAGTGCAGAGACAGATGCATAGAGAGTTTGGGCTTAACCCACCTACCAAATTGTCCATCTACACTTGGTATATGCACTTTACATAGAGTGGCTGTCTCTGCAGAGCCAGAAGTTCAGGGCATTTGCCTGTTACAAAAACAGCTGTGGATGGTGCAACAGGATTTGTGAAGAACCTGTGAAGTTGACAAGGCAAGCCAACCAAGAACTCAATCATGCCTCAATCAGCACTATGGAAAACTACCAGGAAGTACTTACAGCTGAAATGCTATGAATTTCAAATTTTGTAAGAACTTAAACTAGACAACCGTGTTGAATATACAACATTTTATACTGAAATGATGAAAAAGGTTTCTAATGTCAATGATATCCTGCCCAATATTGCACTCAGCAATGAAACCACGTTTCATTTGTTACAAATGCCATAGCTTACTTTTCTTGGAATACAACTTGGCAAGTGTAGACATCATTCACAACCACCCACCATTTCTGTAAACATAAAAAAATCTGAAGGTGTCATCAGCATCTAAGAATGTGTCCCTTTTTGTCTTCAAAAAGATCCATTGCAAAAAGTTGCAGTAGCTGAATCTGATGCAAAAAGGATCAGCCCCGAATTTTCTGATATGAAATACGTTGTCTGCAGATCAATAATTTAGAATATGGCATACATTTCTCGCAAAAAATATGTACATTAACACTTATATACTCAATCAGCTTAACAATGACACATCAAATACTCTGATAACGTCTTCTATTCGCTGCTTCAGGGTTAAGAGAACCCTACAAACAGCACACAATAAATTTCGCATGTGATACAATGCACTATTACTGCACCTAAAGGAAAGCATTCCAAACAAGCCAGTCAGATGAAAAATATACCTGGTCATTACAAAGGAGTTCAACTCTATCTTCAGCCACTGAACCAGTTTCCTGGCGTTCAGGATCAGTGCGCTCTGTCCCAGGGGAACTTGGGCCTGCTGCAGATCCAGAATCTGAACCTGCCCCCAGAACCTTCTCATAGACATGCTCGGCCACCTTGCGCACCTGGATGAAATCATTGGCAATCAAACGGTCCCTGAAAAACATTTAATTCTGTTGCCTTAAGACATACTAAAAGCAAGAAGACCATAGAAGTGGTCCAGGGAAGTTTCTGCTGCACCCGCTACAAATAAGCACATAGAAATCACCTGACAGCACAATTCACCTCTGCAGTTTGAAAAAATTTATTCATTGTAAAATTAAGTACTATACAAGAAATTCTGGAATCACACATATGGCAATGATTGCAATGTAGTTTGTTTGTAAAAGAAGTCTGAAATAAGAAATGAGTCATGGGAAAATATGGATTGTGTGAAAGATAAAGGTAAAGTTGTCCACATTCTTCATCCATCACCATGCTATGAAGACATCTTTACTGCCAGAGAAAAAGCCTCCATTATTCACTGCACAGGAAGCTGGGTGGCTCCTACAGCCACACAGACACAGTGAAGTACAGAAAATCTGGACATCCCTTTAGCCCATTAACTAACCACTATATGGAACTACCCCAGTTAGATTAACCTTTTGGCACCGGAATTATTTTTTTAATTTTAGCACACCCTGTATATAAAATGTGAATAATCCAGGAACCAAATATGTTAGATTTATGACACAAACTGCATTTTGAAGAGGAAAAAACGGAGAGTATATACCATGTTTAAAATATTCAGTACCTATGTGTGTTGAATAAATATATAAAATCCAACGTTTAGAGGTTAGAGGTGCGGTACAACCACTATAATCGTCATTAGGCGTCAAAAGGTTAAGAGCTACATATCTGAGCAGCAACTTGCTTTGTACTCAATATCTGAATTAATCACCGGAAGAAGCCTTGTGTTACATCAAACTACAGTGAGAAGTCACTTGCCACATTACTGTCAAGAACAACGTCAACAAATTTCTGATGATCCAGCACCCAAGTGCAAAACCTCTGACTGCTACAGTATCTTACTGTTTAAAAAATGTGGTAACAAAAGGTTAGAATAAGCCAACAGAACAAAGGATAATCACAGGGCAGCTAGAAAATTTGAGGGAATTTAATGCTATTATACAAATAAAAACTAATGCTGCCCATGTCACACCTCTCTTGCAAGAAATAACAGTTCCTTTCATTATATATGGTACTTAACAGTGGAATCAGTCAATGACTTCACTGGTGCATACTTTCCACATCCACACATAATAGAAATAATACGAGCAATGAGTGACATGAAACTACACAGTACATATTTCAGCAAGACAGGTAGAGGGGAAAGGAATGCTGGAACGACAAAATACATTTCCAACAAACAATAATTACAAAAATGTTAGAGACTTATGTCAAGGAATAAATTAGTCCAAGCAGGGTTCCCAACCCAGAAATAACTTGGTATAGGATGAGAATGGTGATCTGTTTGGAGATTCCCACAGTATTTTGAATGGGTGGAAGAAATATTTGTCAGCTATTGAATATATATGGGGTTTACAATGTTACATGCACATAAAAGGGCTGGTGCCTCTGACGATGAGACTGCCAATGAAAATATGAAACTATAAGGTACTAATCAAATTCTGGCAGAAAAATCCGAGGAGGAGACTGAACATTATTTCTATGTGCAAACTGGAAGAATTACCTCTGCAGTGTGCATACACAAACTGAGACTGTGTTTCTGCAGCTCAGGGACAGGATAAATCTGACTACCTGTAAACCACATGATTAACAGTTCTTGAAGTATTATTTACACAGAATTACATATATTTTAAACATATCACATGAAAAGACAAGGCCCTAAGCTGTTAATCATCACTATTTTAGATGTTGACATTCATGAAATATAATCGGAACTCACTTGCCAATAACTAGCTCATTGGCTAATTCTATTGCTAGGTGGATTAGTTCAGTATATTTGGGATAGGGAAGCATTTTTTGAATCACAGAAGACACAGAAACTACACCCATGACCACAGTATTATACCAGAATAAGGTATTAACAGAAAGATAACTACCTAGCTCCAGTATATAAACTCAGAAGGCACTTGTTATGTCAAAAAAAAAAAAAAGTCCCTTCAACTTGGTTAACAAAGCAGCCATTAATGTCCACCTAGTGAATAACAATACACGTGTAACCATGCTACACATTACAATATCCACTTCCAACAAACAAGACATAAAATAAAGAGCAATATGACACCCTATAGTCTTTTGGTAATGATTTCAGTGTATAAAGAAATTCCAGTGCAGCACACCTTGTCCTCCAAATCCACCTCATTTACCACTTTTGTTCATCCCTTGCCTAGAATTCACATTACCATACCAGGGGATGGGCTAGACATGTGCATGCATGTGGAGAAACAAGAAAAAAGATCCTTTGGAACAAAGGGAAATAGGTAGCAGTGGCAGACTGTAGTTGCAGTGGTGAACCTTTCATGCCATAACAGCAGGGTGTTAGTTGTTAGCTTACCATATTTTTCCTCACAACTTTACGGACAGCTAAATGGAAAATATATAAACTAAAATAGTGTATATATGAATCTTTTTGTGAAATGAATTAGTCTATAATTATTTCATAAATTCTTTTAGGAAACTACCAAGAAAAACACATGTGCTTCAAGCGCCTCCATTCTGCCCAACATTCCATACTGTACTCACCACCACCAGCATCAATACAGAACTTATCCTTTTGAACAGCATTATAATTTGAACAAGAGCATGTATTCCAACTCAGTGAAAGGTGGTCTTCTTCATCTGCCAGCAGTGATGGCATTCTGCAGTGCCTCATTGTCCCTGTAATGTTATTCATGCAGGGCATTCCCCACCTAAAGGCCCATTTCTGCACCTGCATGGGACAATGTTTACCCTCTTGTCTGTAAAAATTTATATTTAAAGGGACATAGGCATCCCGTTCAGTTGATAAAGGTTAGAAGGATCAAAGAGGTGGAAATATAATGGTGTGAGGTCAGGACTGCACAATGAGTATGGTAAAACTGTCTATCCAAATTTTGTGATTTCCTCAATGGTGTGCACACTTGGGTATGGCCTGGCATCATCATTATTGAACAGCAACACTTCTGACATTTGTCCAATGAACTTGATGACAGTGAGCCTTCAGAAATCTCAGCATTTCCATGGACCAGTAACAGTTCACTGCTGTCGCCCTAAGCAAGAAATTCAGAACAGTAACACATTTCTCATCCCAGTAGACTGCAGCCACAATTTTTCCTGCTGACAGTGCATTCTTAAATTTTTTTCTTTGTTTGGGATGTTGTATGGCACCATTCCACCAATTGCCACTTGGATTAAAGTTCAAAATGGTGGACCCACATTTCATCCCATGTGAAAATCTGTGGCAGGAAGCCACCAACGTCTGTATCATATCAACACAAATGACAAGTGCTGATTGCTTCCCTTATCTCTTTGTGTACATGTCAGCATGCATGGCACCAAACAAGTACAGACCTTGGAACATCTAAGCTGTGCACACCACTGTGAATCCCAGTCCAAGGGATGACTGATGAAATGGCACCACATGACAACCCCAAGGATGAAGAGAATCAAGAGTGTACTGTCAGTAGGCAAAATTATAGCTACAGTCTTTAGGGATGAGAAAGGTGTTATTTTTTTTAATTTCTTTCCTAGGGGACATCAACAAACCACGACCACAACAGTGAAATGCTAAAAGGTTCATATGCTGGCCTTCATACAGTTCAGTTAACAAGAAAAATGTCTGAATTGTTGTTCCTCCATGACAATGCCAGGTCACACACCATTGAAGGTATCACCACCTGACCAGACAATGTCGCTGCACTCACCCTACAGTTCTAACCTTGCACCATCAGACTTTCACTCTTAGATCCTTTGGAAGACAAACTGTAAGGACACCATTATAAGGATGAGGCACTGCAGAATGCTGTGCACCAGTGGCTACATATATTGGGTGGGAACATGTACTGTTGTTCAAAGGCAGCAGAAGGCCGCTCACAATGATCGAGACTACAGTTACAAATAACTACGCTTCCAACAAGGTTATAATGAAGTTCCGTAGAATTTTGATGTGCCTAACTTGTACATATAATGAAATACAAAAACAGTAATCACTACTCACAAACCAAATTCATACAACTCATTTTCTCAAAAAGGGCACATGGCATTAGAGAAGAAATAAGATGTTTCTTTATAAATCAACATTAACTTATCACTCAAGAGACCTTATTCACAGATTTAAAAAATTACTCAAATTCTGTAATCTAATCACTCCAAATGCAAATCATGTGCTGAAAACTTTGCATGCCAAGTTGACATCTTGTCACCATACAAGGTGTGTTGTCAGACTGTAGGAGAAGACAGTCTCATCATAGGTTAGTAAGTAGTCATGGACAGCTGTCAAAGGACTGTCCTCCAGCTTCTGGGTTGGGTATGGTGCTGATGAATTCAACAAAAAACCCTAGCACATTACAAATACCACAAACATCCATAGACAAATCCCTACCTACATTTTGTGAACACCATAATGAACCCTCATGTTCCAAGTGTAAATTTTCTTGAACACCTACATAACCACAGACCTTCCACAGCAGTCAATGACACAGTCACATCACAGACCCCAATTATTATAATTAAAAATTCAGAAGAAGTGCATAAATTATGAGTTAATACAAAACTCTCAGACATACACAGCAAATAAGCACATAAAGAAAGCTACAGCCACCAAGAAGTACAATATCCATGCTATAACATGCACATACTGTCCACACAAAACATGTTCTAGTCTAGTACTTACTTCTTCAGACTTTTCACGCCTGATGACGCATGTGGTTGTAAGTAGAAGGGAATTTTAATAAACTTGGGCAGGTTCTTGTCCACAACAATATCCACTACCCACGGTGGGACAGTCTCATTCAGTAAAACACCTTCTGTCTCACCACCAGCATCCCTCACAAGTAAACGATATAATGTCCTACCACCCACCTCACTGGAAACAGAAAATTACAGATGTTTGTATACCAAAATATAAGCTGTATATATAGGAATCATTTAGAGCCATGGCACTAGATCTCTTCATCCTGACACATGCAATGTTTTATTCAGTGTCAAGTGGCTAGCACTCGGAAGGTCCCAGTTTAAACCCAGGCCTAACTGACCGAAATTTACTGTGGTGATCCTCAGTCCCTCACAGTGATTTATGTGATAGTACTACAAATGTTTCTTTCCACATCCTGTCATTTGATGCTACAAAACCAAGGTACATGAAAGAGCCATTAGTAAATAAAGTGAATTACTCACTACTGACCATCAAATGCCTACCCAATATGTTCACAAATTCACTTACTACAAGAATAAAAAAACAAAACCTATCTATTTCTTTAAAGCTTTTCTTATGCACCTTAAACCTGAAGTGGTAATATACGGTCTTTTGACCAGTCATCAAAGCTGTTTCTTTCAATAAATTCCTCCCTTTGTCAAAGGCCTCAATGAAACTATGCCATCTGGGTCCGTTCCAAATTCTCTTTTTTAATTGCACCCAGGTCTTGTACATCGTGCAGAACACTTGGTCTCCCACCCAATAACTGAAGAAAAATACAGACATTAGTGAAATGTGCACTGGATTCACTGGTGCATGTCATATGCTATAATGAATAATGTGTTTATGAAACTCTCAATGCATTTAGATGAAGTCTAGAGATGTACTCTACTCATCCATGACAAATATGCAAGAATATTTCTGAAGGCCTGATCTTTTCTTGTAGCTGTGATAAACCTGTGGGTTCCATATATGGGTTGGCATGATGTTTGCTTATTCAGTTATTTAATGACACTTTGTCAAATGCATAGGTTATGTACCATTCAATAGAAGATATTCTCACAACATTTCACTGAACAAAACATTTCAATCTCAATAGCTAGTCTTCAGACACTGAATGAAACTCAAGATATCCCATCCCATTACAAACTAGTGCACCAGAACTTCTGACACAGTGAGCAAGCCCTTTAAACAAACGTGGTATAAAGGAAAATACACCTAAATATTACTGGTGTGTGACCGGGTACAGAGAAGTAGTCATTTCCTCCCTGTGTCTGTCCTGTTCCTTGTTGATCTCCTTGACAATCGGTATCTTCATCCACCTGTGGTGGTCTCCACCAGTGTTCTAACAAGGCCTGAAGTAGCAAATTGCCATAATTCACTGCAACACAGTAATAAAATAAGTAACAGCCATAAAACTGTAAATATACACACTGCAATATTTTGTATGAAGTAAAAATATATTGTTGACAACTCCAGCAATTTAAAATACATGCACAAGGGTTTTCAACAATTTTCTAATCATAGTAACATGTTACTGATGGTACGTCCACTGTCAGCTGTTACAAAGTACAATGAACAGTGTTACGACAGGACATGGGAGAGCTGGAAAAATGGAAGATAACATTACACCAACTTTTTGTGCACGATTTTGAAATTCATGCATTTTTAAAAGTAACAGCAGTTGTGCAGTAAGTTACTGCAGCCCAGGCTCTTATGACAGCACTTTACTCTCTTATGATTCATAGCATAAAATACCACTAATGTTAAATAATGTCAATATTATATTGTTATTAAAACAACAAGAAAATAATAATAATAATAATAATAATACCGAACTGTAAATGCAATATTAAACCCCTGTAACACAGTCAAATTAGATATCACACTGTTTAACTGATTGGAATGTGATAACAAATTAAGGGGAAACTGATAAAAACTACAAAAATGATATGATTAGGACAAAGCGTGTAACTATACCAGAACAGCGGTGAAAGTTACATCATGGAAATAAATCTCAGAGATATAAAACAATGCAACAAAGAAAAAGACAAATACAAATTAGATACCTTTTTGGTCTACCATGTCATTTGGAGCTAAACCAGCTTCTCGAGCAGACACCCATGCAGAGAAACAATCGTTCTCATCTTGACCCAAGTGAATAGTCAACATCTGCAACCATCACAAGTAACCAGTTATGCAACACATTATTTAATGCGGCAGGGCATTAGTTGCATAATTCATCAACACATTGAAAAATCTATTAATTACATCTTGCAAAAAAAAGTTCTAAAATAATATGAATCTTCTCCTTCAGAACCTTTCTTCTTTTACATCATTTTCCACCATCATATGTTATCACCTCACCATGTATACATGAATGTAGGTGGTCACTCCATAAGTCATGCCATTGTGTCCAGAACAGCAGACAGGCCCATTTAGCCACTTGTCCACTGGGCATCAGGCACCGTGTCCCAGTGCCCAGTGCAGAAGTGGTCATGACATACAGCTGACAACTTACCTACTTACCTACATGTAGTGCTTGCACTTAAGAAAGACTACAGCTGCTATAGCCACAAAAATATAAGACAAGAATTCTTCCTAATTTAACATCAGGTAAAAACTATTATATGTTCTGTATGGGTATTTCCTGAAAACTGAAGATTGTGAATGGGAGGTCATTGTATTTGCAGGGTCACATTATATTCAAGTAAATATATATTATATTACCTTGTACATCATCCCCAACATGGAGCTTAATTAACTGAGCACAGGGAAAAACCTCCTGCATTTTGCATGAACCAACTACGAATCCCACTTTACATGAAATTCATATCCAACACAAAAAAACACAAAGGTTCATAATTTCTGTTTTATATAAGATATGAGAAAAATAATTTACAACTTCAAATTGCAGCACACTTTTCAAATCTTTTAATACATTATTATCTCTGATATACTCACCCCTGTTTTCAAATCCACATTGAACCAATTAGGAACATACACCATCTTAAACCTTTTCTTCACTTCTTCTTCAAAGTCAGTTTGCCCCAGATCATCTAATTTACAAGCCTAAAAAAAATTACTGTAGCAGATTAAATACATCATATATAGTCACCACTGACACCTCACATAACACATCACACTGATTTTCTTGCCATTCAGGGTGGGAAAAAAAATGCATACAAAATATTGGAATTGTAGAAAACCAGAGCACAAATAAAAAAACATCTCCTCTGACAGTCATGTAATGATTCCTTCCAGGGCATTTGTTCCTTTTATATTTTATTTTGACATTTTCTACCAGTCTCCAGTGTTTGTGAATGCCATTCTTTTCCCTGATCTCATGGTCATGCAATGGTTCCTTCATGAGGATGTCCCTTTTATCTGTATATTTTTATTTTCTTTTCCTTATCAGTCTTTCTACCAATATGCACTCAGCACATGTGTGCCATTTCTCTCACATCCTGTGTACATATCAATACTTCCACTGCATTCAACATACAGTTGCTCAAGCAATTATATGGTACATTACCTTTAGACGAGGACTAACACTCTCTGAATTTACCTACCTTCAGAACATCATAAACCATAACATTATTCTCCGTGTCCTTAGTGAGAATGTGTCTCTTGTCATTAAGTATATGATAATGTCGTACTGCAGGACCTCCTTTAATTACTAGCTCTGGCTTGAGACTCAAAGGTTTTAGAATATCTTCATCTCCACTGTCAGCAAACTGTGAGTCTCTCTTAGGTATTGCCTACAAGCAAACAATTCAGTGAACCTCCTTTAATCCAATGGTATGCAATATAATTCTTTAACTACCATATAAACAGATTGAATTCCAATGTTCAAAATTTTTAAACACTGAAAATAATTATAAAACTCTGGTCAGGCTCAGTAAATATGAATCATGAAAATTACAGACAAAAACCAGCAATTGGGCTGGCCCAGAACATAAAAGAAAGAGTTCAAAACTAGGAGACAATAACATAACATTTATAACTAACCCAGTTCTTGATACAAGATTCTGATGTGGCAACCCAGAGGGACCCTTGGTCTGGAGTCATCACCATTTTCAGAATGGGTGCACTCTCTTCACAAACTAGTACTCGCCGGTCTGGGATTCGCAGATCAGTCATAAAGATTTTACGGTCCCGACCTCCAGAAATCACATGACTGAAAGAGTCTGTTGTCTGAAACATTGTAAAATTCATAATGTGGCACATAACTGAAATGATTTTAATAAACCACAGAACATAAAAACTCCAATCAAAATAACTGTGCATAGAGGAAAACTCGGATTTCCCAGAATAACAAGAAGTCTAGAAATATATTTTCAAAAGCTCTGACAACAAAATTCAGCAAATATTACAACAGATCTCAAGAGTTTAATAATTATTACACAGGGATAAATTACAATGTCTCCCTGAACTTTAATACATGCATATGTGCTCCATCTTACTTCCCAGATACCAAGGAAACTGTCAGTTAAAGGCCAACTGGTGTTCAATACCACTCACATCCATCTTGAAGCCACTAGTGTAACACATAACTGTTGGGTTTCAAGACTGTACCTGTGACACAATTCTAAACAGAAAATTCAGCTATGTCAAATCAAGTAACTTATGAGTCCCATATATGTGCTGCCTCAATAACCTGGAAATCTCACATTCAACAACACTCCTGCAATTAAGTAGGTTACCTTGTTTTATGAGTGTGTGTGTGTGTGCATGAGGGATGGAGAGGGGAACATATGCACCTTTGCATGTATGTAAAAAAGACAGTATAAAATACTATGGGGTATAATTACCCAGTACCCAGACATACCTGAAGATTCATTTCAAAAACGGACAGCAAAACTATTTTTCTGCAAAATACTGACCTCTTGCACTTAATATTGTGCATAATCAACTAAATGTAGATTTTACAGACTGTTACAGTTTCATCAACAAAACAACACTTCCTCTATTTATGTGGACAAATGAATATCAAGAATCATATATACAAAACACAAGGACACATCACGTGTAACATGCTTAAGAATGGAGCACCCTGGCATAACAGTTCATTTTCTGACCTGCATTAGGGATGAGTTCATTTTCAGACCTGCATTAGGGATGTCACCAGTTCCAAATCATTGCTGCAGAGGTTACATATGGTTTGTGCCACCTGCTCCAGACAAATTACAAAATATCTTGGAATTGACCGTAATATCCTTTCACATTTCTCCACACTTATTACTCACCCTGTCAGATTCTCAAAATCTAACCTAAAGAGTATTATAAGACAACCAAATAACAAAACAGTCTGTATGACTGATAAAGCAGCAATGAACTACATACAAACTCCAACTATCAGACTGATATCAAAAAAGCCATACTGGAAGGACATGTTAAAAACATTAAAAGGTACTAAGATCCACGCAGAATATTACACTTCACTTTAAGAGCTACTGCAGTACAGGTGACATTCCCAAAAACCCAATGTTAAACTTCAGACATAAATATGTTGAAACTATATATTTAAGCTTAGGAACATACCAAGAGTGCCCAAACACCCTCATCATGAACCCGTATTGTTGTAATGCAACGCTGTTGGCCAAGTGACCAAAGTTTGATGGTACCATCTGAGCTACCCGACAAACACTGTGTCCCATCACGGTTCAGTACCAGTGCCTTAACATTGTCTGCATGGCCTGTAATTTAGAAAGAAATCACACCAATCCAACCTCTGACAATCTAATACCAACATTACTAAAAATCACTTTGCAGCTGTATGACACATGCTACATAAAATCTGAAAATGAAAGCATATATACCTTTAAGTTTCATGAGTTTAGCACATGACCGCGGGTCCCACACCCTCAGAACCTTCTCTGTGCTTCCACTTACAATTGCCGTACCAGATGGATTCATTGCCAAACTGTAGATAGAATCCTTATTTCCATTGAGGGACGATGCTGAAAATGATAAGACAGGCAATGTAAATATAACATAACACTGAGGCACGTTTGCATAATCATTGTTGCAATGGAAAAGTAATAAGTATTACATATTATGACTGTGGGTTTGTAGCCTTAGTTATCCAGCATGCAATGCATATGTGCCATATTGTCATCTGTGGCCTACCAGGCTCTACACTGTTTTTCCAGATTGTCTTATAAAACAAACATCACAGAACATAAAATGTGTGTTTTGATTTTATCTACAATTTTTGTCTGAAACATATCTCATTCTAACAAGAACTGAGGGAGATATGATAACAAATGTATACGTACTTTTCCTGGATAATGTATACTTTACATTAAGTAGGAACAGAAACAGCCAGAATAACAGATGTTTGTATTAGAAGATCCCTGTGTGGTTTGTAACCCTTCCCTTACCTGACCCATCTGAATGCAATCAGTGTGTGCAAAGTCAACGTGCCTGAGCTCCTTGAAGAAACAAGTTCCAACCATTACTTTGAATTAAACCCGACATCACTATTCAGGACATTAACAGAAACAAAAAATAATGCATATTCCACATTACTTGAAAGAAATGAAAGTTAATATTCAAAGAAAATTTGATAATTTTTCCAGATGACAGCTCTATCATGCACTGAGAAATACTTTCAGAGACTACAAGACCTGTTCAGAAGCTGCAGGAAGGCACTTTAAGACTCTTATGAAACACAATGGGTTAAACTGCACGGGAAAAATAAACTCTATATTCCCAGTGGATGCAGGCTTCATATGCGACAAAGCAGGGGTGAACATATTTTCCAACAATCTAGGAACCACCTCAAAAGTCTAGGTGCCAGGGAGTGACATAAAAGCAAGTTCCACAAAAAGGACCCACAAATATTAGGTGCCGCCATACAAAATTTGGTCACATGCATGACCTGGCACCTGGGACTCATGCACCTATGCAATAAAGGTCTTGCAACAGCTGACAGTTCAGGGACAGGAGTGGTGGGATGCTCTGTTAATAGGCAAATGCAAGTGGACACTCCCACAAAACAATGGTCACAAACTGCTATAGGCCAGACTGGTGTAAACATAAGAATGGCTGAAGACTTTCAAATGGTTATGCATACAAATAAGGACAACTGCTACCACAGGCATGTGATAATTTCAGTTTGACACCTATCCAAGCACTACCCAGGACCAATGCTTTTGTAAATTTGAAGAGGAAGGAATGTAGAGTCAACTTGTGACAGATGTATTTTTTTTTAATTTGTTACTCTCACAGGCGACAGGCTTCAGTAATTTACTAATGACAGATGTGTCCCTTCCTGCTAAAATTTTAATGGAGCTGAATCTTGATAAACTCTGTGATAATAAAGAAATAGCAGGCAGTACTCACTGGTTACAGTGTTGTTGCTCGCTGTCAGAGCAGTGAGGGTGTTAACATCCCACAAGAAGATGGCCCTATCCAGGCCAGCTGACGCAACTTGTTCTCGGTCTCTGGCATAAGCTAGCGCTTTCACATAATCCTTGTGAGTGCGTAAGGTGGACATACAGAAACCTTTATGTGCATTCCACACCTTCACTGTTGTGTCTGAGCTTGCAGATATTACTGAAACACACCAGACAGGTTGGCTCAAGATTATGACTTGTAATTTGAGAGGTTCCCAGTTTGAATCTCAGTCAGGACACAAACTAGCCTGACACTGTCACTGTTTCCCTCAGCCTCTCCAGGTAAATGATGGAACAGAACCTTCAAATAGCCTACAACTGCTTCTGTTCACACTGGTCCATTCATATTTACAGTCATTCGAAGCTCCACAATCTGAGTTACCAGCAATACTGCCAAATAAACTGAACATAAAAATAATTAATGAAACAAGGACAACACTAGATTGGGATGTGTAGAAATAGCACTTAACTGTTTACTACAAATGCAAGTATTTGAAGGTACAACATCTAAAACAAGAATTTAAACTCCCATCACATCTACCATGACACACACAGTCCAACTCAGTGCTAAATTCTGGGTTATAAATGTGCTTGCTAGAACCATCTCATAATCAATTAATTCAAGTAGGAACATTCTCCTTAAGTTGCTAATAGTCCTGCAGCTAGTCAAGAATTTTGCTGTCATTTATGGAACCTGGAGGTTCACTACTGTGTTCACAAGAGTATGCTGCTTGAATAGTATACAGCCTCACACATTATTTCCTTAAGGTACAGTTCAATATGATCCTCCCACTTACACTCACTATGGAATATCTTCCTTCAGTTCTTTCTACCAACTCAAACCAAACATATCAAAAGTTTATCCTCATTTAACACTATATTTTGACTTAGTATTAAAACAAGTATGCCTAATTACTGAAAACACTATTTGTGGCCTAAAAGAAGTATGATCCCAGAACCTGTCTGTAGGGACTGAGAGAACACACACACTAAAACTAAACTAAACTCCGTGGCTTTAGTCCGCGAGCGAACCATACCGACAGAGCGGCCGCTGCCGGTAGGCGAAGTTAGTGCCAACTTTTGCGGATAGAGGGGTGTCACGTGGTTAGCGCAAC
>Ga0123355_10009279_pt1 | contig 14943 bp, 5 predicted proteins | sample TergutEmb28metaG_3_FD_89872 | JGI IMG/M metagenome (GOLD analysis project Ga0123355, IMG submission 89872) | Embiratermes neotenicus P1 segment gut microbial communities from Petit-Saut dam, French Guiana - Emb289 P1 | ecosystem: Host-associated > Arthropoda: Insects > Digestive system > Gut ...
CCCCCCCCCCACCCTCGCCGCCCCCGACGAGGGGTATTGCGCTCCCCTCCACTTATTCGGCTCCCCCCCCCCCCCCCCCCCCCAAAGACCATCTAGATGCTGCTTACGTCGTCTTCCTCTCATTTCTTTCCGTCCCTTCATCAACGAGAAATATCTAAATATTTTCGTTAAACTTTTTTCCAGTCTTGAGAGGATTTTTTAAATTTCTCCTGTGAATTTATCAGAAATTTTTACGTGTGTGTTACACCTCTGCTGCACTTCACCTGGGAACATACATTTGTGCATGGGTTTCCACGCGTGTTATATTGATCTGCGGTTCTACGATTAACTGTAGAAGTACGTCCAGCGAACATGTTCCCATTCATTAAGTTGCTGTACAGTAAGGTAAAGACATTTTGTTCCCACTTTATGTTAAATTGTAAAGTACTACCACATTTACCAGAATTGGTTGTAAGCGTGGAAAGTTAGTGTGAATTTAAATGTGTTGCTACAGAAAAGTACGTGCATTTAACTGTTAAACGAAAAGTTTTTATTTGAGAAGCGCTGACTTTGGCTTTCTGAGGCGCACGGTGCTAAACTGTGTTACCCTGTATTGTGTGAGCGCGAGTGTATTGTTACTTTTGCAGTTAACCCCATTTCATTTTACTCAGTGTAACTTAACAGTAATACCTACGGACGCGTGAGGACAGCCTGCTATGTACGCAACTGTACCAATTTTTAACCGGGTATGATTGCGGTGTGAAGGGACCAGAAGTAAATTATTAGAGGCTCAAGTGGACCAAAATGTAGCAGTAAAACCGCAAAAATGCACATACAAATAGAGAATGAAGAGAAAACGCTCATGCTATACTGAAAAATGAAATAAATATCCAGTTATTCGTGTCCGTTTCAGTAGAAGAATTTGGTTAGCAAATTAGAGTAAATCTTGAATGGACGGAAGAAATAAGTAGCTCGAAGGAAATTGTAACCACATAAGTGAACAAACAAATGTAAGTTTGCGTGTATGCGTAACAGACAGTGCAGCCACCTACAGCAATCGAAAGTTTTGGATTTGGCATGAAATAACTCGAACCTCTCATAGAAACTGTGTTGTATTTTTTATTTAAAACACAAAACTGCAAATTTCGTTTCCAATTACAGCATGTTCAAGCCAAATGTATTTTGAAATTCGTAACCAGTTGTACGTAATTGGGTAAACGCTTTGATGAAGGTTAAATGAATCGCAATACCGAGGCGCGTAATTTAGTTGTTACGAATATCGAAGGGCTGTTTGACCTGGATGTGATTAAAAATTCGCATGGAAACAGGTAACCTAGTTTAAAGGATTTTCATTAAACAGGCATTTTCCATACTATCGTTTTGGTCAAAGAAACAACGTTTCTGAACCTGGCTCTGCTGCCGTCGTTAGGCTAAAATTGTCAAATCTTTGTTGGTTCCGTTAGTTGGAGGTGTTTTCTACGTTCGAACCGGGAACGTTGCATTCCTTTAGCCAAAACGGCACCATGGACATTTTGCAAAGTATATCAAGTTTAATATAATCACGTGTTTTAAAAGAAAAGACAATATATCTATGTTTATGGAACGCTTAATTGTGGTCTTGACATCTGGCTAACTTACCTCTAAAAGAAACTGTTATGTATCAAGAAGTGAGAATCGGTATTTTGTTTACCGGAACACGAATCAGAAGATAGTGTACGTAATATGATTTGTGTCACGGAAGAGTAGAGAAGACACGAAGGAATTTCATTACGACGCTCTAGGACATCTCGTTTAGGGACAATAAATACGTAATTTCGTATGTGTACGTAGGCATGGTCTTCATTATATCCACATCTCGTTGTCTGAGATAGAAGAAATCAGTAAATTTTACGAACCAAGTGTGTCTGCTTATGCACTTATCGTATGGGTCATCCGCCAACATGTTGTCACAGAGCCTGCCTGGGGAAGCTGATAGTTATTCAGGCGGTAAAGTTATTTCATGTTGCTGTACGTAACGTTTATCACAAGCCGTAATGCATAAATAACCAACAAAATGCATTTCAGTGTTCGTGATGTATTTTATTCACAATTTTCTCACCAACATGTTTCGGCCGCTATTGTGGCCATCATCAGGGTGATATTATTTCAAGAATACAAAGGTAGAAATTCGTTTAGTTGTGTTGTCATTCCATAATTTTAAAAAATTCTTATAATTTCAGTTAAAGTTAAGTATGTGTTATAAATATAGGTTAAAAATGGGTAGTGATTAAAATCGTTACCCATTTTTGACCTCTATTTGATGAATGATTAAAACCATTACCCATTTTGACCTATATTTATGTTACATATATAATTTTAACTGAAATTATAATATTTTTTAAATGTTATGTATTGACGACGACATAACTAAACGAATATGTACCTTTGTATTCTTATATTATCACCCTGAAGATGGCCGCAATAGCGGCCGAAACATGTTGGTGAGAATATAAAGGTAAAAGGTAAAGTGCACCCTAGAACAGACCACGAAGGCCCAGAGGGGGTAGTAGAGATATAGCTCTTCTCTTTCTTTGGCCTCGGCGCTAGATGGGGTGGGTGGTCAACGCCACGCCCCAGCCGCTTTACGCTCGGGAAAGACCTGGTACCAGTTGTATAGGAGGCTGGGTGGGCCTCAGGGCCGGTCTGGGCGGGTGCGGAAAATCACTCCACCACCGGGATTCGATCCCCGGACCGTCCAGCCCGTAGCGAGTCGCTATACCGACTGCTAGTGAATAAAATACATCTTGAACATTGAAGTGCATTTTGTTGATTATATATTATGGGCCCGATTGATGCACGGAAGATGAAACATATTAAAATTTATCACAAACTTTGGACACTTGAAATTGGGTGGTTTGGTTTGTTGGGTGAGAGGGAGGGAGGGAGGAAGGGAGGTGTGTGAGTGAATGGACAGATATTGTAACCCGTTACATGCCATGTGATAAGGCTACGGACGTGTTTTGAGCCGTTAGTTAATAATCGTTATTGACACTAAAGTGCCTTCAAAATATGTAACGATTATAAGGTGTAAAGTAAATTAGGAATCAGGCTATAAAACGCTGCCTTTTCTCATTAAATTGTAATAAAAGAGTGCCTACTTGTTGTAAAAGGAGAAACGAAAAGTAATTGTTTAATTTTGAAAATTAAGTGGTTTTAATGCATTGTTACAGCATGTAAGTGCTCGTTCAGATCTGTGGATTGCTTAAGGCTAGTGTACTGCACTATTAATACGAGTAATATAAATCTTTTACGATTTTCCCTTATTTTTGCAGGTAATGGACATGTAGCTGTTTCAGACGGCAGTCACTTCTGCCAGTATCAACATCAGGCCTTGCTCCAACGTGTGAGTTAACTGTACTTAGTTTACAGTTTGTGCATATAGGGCATAACAGGAAGCTTATACATGTGAATCACAGTGTGTTTTACTTGTTTAGCATTAAATAACTCTGCATTTTGCCCACATAGTGTTCTATGTGTTTCGTATGATTTTTAGATCAGCGTTTATATCTCGAAGCAGCCGGTTGGGTTGGTCTTCTTAGTAAGGACTGAATGTTTAGTATGAAGCAGGAGCTCAATTTTATGCTTTCCTTAAATGAATTTCATACCTCTCTAACACTGTCTGCCTCAGTCTTGCATTTACAAAACATACGATGTGACGTAAATTAATATAGTTTTTCAGGCTAATGGGAATTACTGGGTACCTGCTTCACATCCTATGTACTGTACCAAGCCGTCAGCCTAGTACGTCTGATTTTGTCAGTCTCTTCAAACGTCAAGTGGTTAAAGTAATTTTGTTTCTAAATAAATATTTACACAGGCATATCCCTGAACTTTTTTTAGTGCTATGTATGTAGGCCTATCAAAAGCGGCCTTGACAAACATTTTGTGGACTGCGTTTCTTAACGCATCAGGTGGCGTTGATCAACCGGCTGGACGCATTACACTGCTGCGACCAGACAGCCAGCTGTCTGGGACATGAGGTATTGAAGTTAAGAACGTCCGTAAATCATGAAATACTGAAATGTACATAACTGTAAAAATACATTCTTAGAACAGTGAATGTTGTGTGTGTGTGTGGGGGGGGGGTTTAAGGCTACGGCTTGCGGACAAAGTGAACTGTGCGATACACGGTGCGCACTGCTGCAAAAACGGCCTAGCTGAGGTGCCGGCAGCGAGGAGCTAGGTGGTGCAAGTGGTTACTTTATATTTAATCATTTTTTAAATCAAACAATAAAATCTCTGTAAAAATAGAACTAAATGTCGTACAGTTACTGCAGTTCTACTGTGGTCTAAGAATTATTTTAGGATTTTAAAGGACAGCATTGCTAATTATAAAACCCGGTAACTTTACATATTACGTATGTGAACCACCTTGCAAAAAATCCTGCCAGCGCTGATGCTGCCATGCGTTACGTAATGTATAGTCCTGTACGAGATATCAATTACTGTTCAAATGTACTTTTAGAAATATATGGGCAAAACAAACAAGGGAATCCTGAACAGCATTGAAAACCCACTTTCCTATTGCGTACATCTTTAATTGTACATGTTTTTTCTAGTTACTGTTATGCCTATTCTTATTGGTATTGTTTTTCTTTATGAAAAGCTCCCTACTTAAATACAGATACTGTTTACGACAAATATGTGAGATACAACGTCATTATTTCGCGTGGTCGCCGTGTTTGTGACAGCTGACATAGGAGCAGTATTTCTTACATAAATCCTATTTTGTATGTGAGTTTCGTATGTCTCGGTCATGTGACTCATTGCTTACTACACAATGCGATGCTCGAAATGTAGCACATTACTAGTTTCTTCCTTAAGTTGAATTTCGTGGTGAAAAAAGTTTTCTTCCTGTTGATTATTGATTTTACCATAGCAGTTCTGGATTTAGTTGTACAGAACGTGTACATCTTGCATCATTTGTTGTCTGTCACGCTACACAAATAATTGGAATATTCCACATTACGCAGTTGTTTTTAGTGTGTCATAATCTGTGATGGGGGTAGTTGCCTTGAGATTCCCATTACCTCAGGTTTTTTTTCCTACATTCATTTCCATTCCATAGCATATTCCAGTTTCATTTAGTCTATCAGTCATGCTTTGTATTACTGTTACTTTCTCAGCGTGTAGCACAAGATCATGTCCATATTTCACACTGCGAATTGCGTGTTCTCCTGTTCGGAAGTATCCGAACTCTTCAAGAGCTTCCTTAATAAGGTACACGTTGTGTAAGTTAAACAGAATCGGTAACAAACAGTATCCTTGTCTAACTCCTCTTCCAGTCTTCACTCCTCTTGTCTGCCCTTGGTTCACTCGTATTTTAGCGTTCTGCTAAATCTGCTTTCGCCCCCGTTGGTATCGTTTACCTTTTAGGATATCTTACACTGTTATTTTTTGAGTGTAGATTGATTAACGTAGTTGTATTAATTGAAGATCTGAAAGAGAAGAGTGCATTTTTTTTCGGGATTTTATTATAAATATGTTTCAAGCTCTGTCCTTACACATACAAGTAGCTGCTATGACTTACTCGTTAGCCTTTGTTTTATAGTATCGTAGTAGGCAGCTAGTATGTGAGCAGAAGACTGAGGCAATTGTAGGTATTCATGAGTCAGTATTAACAGTTTACACACAGTTCGTAAGTATTGTAATTCTATTCAGTACCAGTGTCTTGATCACCAGTTATTGAGGAGGTTTATTTTTTATTTTTTACTAAATTCTTTTTCGACACTTTATACTCGAAATTTCAACGGAATTCATGCCGGTGGTTTTTAAGTTTTGATTCAGTAGTTCAACATAGTCATGCCTTTCAGTGCATATGAACGACTGATTTCCTGATTCTCTTGTAATAAATCGTTTTCATTTGTGTCGTCAGGCGTTCTCTTAGAGCTTCTTTTATTCGCGTATGCAGTTCTATCAGCTCCGACTCTTTGGTTGTCCTGGATACGCTGATTTATTCGCTTCTTTATCCCGGTGTGGGTTAATATCGATGGGCTCCTGGCGCATTATAAGCAACACCCATCTTACCTCCTTTGAATTTGTTCATCTATTTTTCCATTTCCCTTTGGCCCATATAGTTATCGCCATGCAGGACTGTTCACACCCCCTGTCGGCAAAAACTGGATTAGTGTTGCAGGCCGATTAAACGTTATAAGAAAAGCTAGGTAGTATGTTTGTCCAAAAGTTGGCAACCACATACCAGACTACGTCGTCACATCCCGTATGACCGTAGGCCGGATATCGTAGTACTTGCTGTACTCAAACTACAATGAAAACGAAGATGGTCAATGTTGACGGCAGGTCTGCGTTATTTATATTCGTTGTCTTTTTCAGTTTTGTCAACGTCACATTTTGGGTAAACTGTTTTTCTTACGTCGGACGTTCTTGCAAATATGCTGTTGAATCGTTGTGAGTAGGAACGTCGAATGAAAATGTATGCGTTTCAAATTCCACTGGGGTACGACTCGGTACAAAATTGTTAGTAGTGACGTGTTATAAATCACATACCACCACCGATGGTGCTAGAATCGGTAGACTAATGCCACGAACTCGTAAGTGTGCAATAAGAGTGGCGTTTATTTTTATCTTTATTTTTCAAAAGATAATTTAACCGTCTACTGCATGATTTTATAAAATCAAACATACTTACATACTTACTTACTTACTTACTCACTCACTCCATGGTGCAGAGTCCTTCTTGAGAAGCTAACTGGTTTGCAGCTAGTCAAGAAATTCCGCGCATTTTATGGAACCCGAAGGTTCATTACCGCACTCACAAGCGCCCGCCACCTGTCCCTATCCTGGGCCAGCCCAATCTAGTCCGTCTACCCACATCCCACCTCCTGGAGATCCATCCTAATATTATCCACCCATCTACACCTAGGTCTCCCCAGTAGTCTCTTTCCCTCCGGTTTCCTCACCAAGACCTTATACACCCCCCTCTCCTCACCCATACGCGCCACATGCCCAACCCATCTCATCCTTCTCGATTTTATCACCCTTACAACATAGGGTGAGGAGTGCAGATCATTTAGTTCCTCGTTATGCAATCTCCTCCATTCTCCCGTTACCTCGTCCCTCCTCGGTCCAAATATTCTCCTCAACACCCTATTCTCAAACACCCTCAGGTTTCTTTCCTCCCTCAATGTCAGCGACCAAGTTTCATATCCATACAAAACAACAGGCAAAATTATAGTTCTGCATATCTTAATCTTTAAATTTTTGGATAGCAACCTAGAAGATAAAAGATTCTGCACCGAATGATAGCATATTAAAAATATTTATGAGACTTCTTGATTACATTTATCTGCAACAATGAATAAAACACTTGTACTACCATCGAGCGGTCCAAATACTTACTACACGAGAATCCTGTTCTCATCTGGGAACAATGCGTGTATGAAATACAGATACAAACGTTCCTACTTGGGAACGGAATGCGGTAGAGGGATAACATGACTTTACACGGTAAAATTCTAGACAAGACAGCTGGGAGACGAATTAGGCATATGGGTTGGCCCAACTTGCCTGAAGGGAGCGTGCGCAGAAAGATTTCACTGCAGTTATAACATTGTTTTGTGAATGTGGAATGGGTGTTCACAGGTCTGAACATGCTTTTGACCACCACGCAGTCCAGCTTGCGCATCTTAGTATTTGTCCTAATATCAGAATAATACCACCATATTTTGTTATGCACGATAGGGGAATTTTCCAGAATGTGATACTGGCATTTTACTTTATGTTACAATCAAATCAGATTAGACTGCGGATTCAGCCCCGAATTTTAGTGTCCTATAAAGTGTCGCAGTGGCGGGACTAGTGTTCTGTGCTGCGAACGACTTCAGTTACAGTGAAGACAAGTTCCCAAATCCTTTGTTTGTTTGTTTGTTTGATGCTTAATTTGAGTAATAAATTGCAGTGTTACCACACAGTTAGAAGTAACTTTCCGTTCTTCTGATTTTCCGAGATTTTGTTGGTTCCCATGTAGAAGGAAAGGGCCAGTGACCAAAATTGTTCCTGTAGCCAGTTGTCACTTCTGCTGTCTAATATCACCCTGTTTCGCACTTTGTTTTATCGGTTTGTTATTGATATTGAAGGAGGGGAAGTATGCGGTGTAGGTAGTAGGCGAGCGTACGGCCAACTATGAATCCTCACCTTCTCTCTTCGTTCTTCCTTCATTCGACTGTAAATGGACATACTCGTACCTTTACGTTTTCTGTATCGGGTCAGTCTAAGCAGATCGAATACGACCGTTTATGTGGTAGATCTGAAATGACCAACTGTGGCACAAATGTTTGAGTTAGACAAGTTTAATTGCGGTCAAGCATATTTTCGTTTCAGGCGTTGTTCACAGGCCCGTAACCAGGGAATTACAAGTGGGTCAGATGCACCTACTACAAATCTGGATACACTTGCTAGGAATTTGCTAATCGTCAAAGACAAACATGGTAATCAGCCCTCTAAGAAACGTGCGACAACCTACTGCATCCACATGTTGCCTCTGTTGAACTGCCCTGGTTGGATACAACTCGTTTTCAAAAGTGTACGCATGTGCAAGATGTTTTGTGCATTGGTGTAAAGCGCAGTGTGTAATCAAAGAGTTGATTTTGTAGTCCTGACAAAGGTGCTTTCCACACTTATCCATACGCGCGCGCGTATGTGTACACGTACACACACACACACACACACACACACACACACATATATATATACACGTACAGAGTATATTATAACAGGGCATTACGTGCATATCTATAAACGTATACACTACGCATATGCGCCCGCACTGGAAGCCGCTGTACCCACTGTGTTCATGGTCTGGCTACGGGCCTACTTGTTCATATAACACCCTTACTCCCATGCAGCAAGGTTCTTGAGAAGCTAATAGTTCCTTAACGGGTCAAGATATTTCACGCCAAATTAATCCAGCCCAACTTATCACACCCTGTTTCTTTAATAGCCATTTCGATAGGCCTGTTAACTGCACCCATGGCCGGGTCTTACATCGTAGCCCTGAGTTTATTATTCTGTAATAATTATTATTCAGCAGCAGAATGTTAATTAGTAAACATTTCGAAATTCTGTTATAACATTGCTGCTTGTGCTCTAATCGGTGTAGGCTACTAACCGCCGTGGCGTAAATAGATTCAATGCTGCCCATGAGTCAAAACTGTTACCGGTTATTAGCGGAACCCGGCCTCTGCTGTCACACACACTGCACAGACAGAATACGACACTCGGCAAATCGTTGTATCGCCAGTTGCAGAAATACAAGTATCCACGGTCTTCCATTGTATTGAGTTTTTGAAGCCCGCAGTGTTTGGTTAATCGTATTCACGGGTTTTAATTCGTGTATACAAGGAACATTTCGTTGACTTAAGCAACAAGATGCCCACTTTTGCGGATGCCGGGTTTGTAATGGCATCCGAAACCATTGTTTTAGCTTCCGAATTAAGAGTGCTCTTCGGCTTTGTAACACTTCCTAGTATTTTGTGTTCTGTTTGATATTAAATGTGTTATTTCCTAATGTTTGTGATCGGTAAACAGTCATTATAGTTTGGCTTTAGTGGGTGTTAATAGCGGCCGCAGTTCGCCGAACCCGCAGTTTCCCACAGGATCGTGGTCTTGCCAACGTCAGTAGTTTTCGGGAACGTAGTACCTGCGCTTGCCTAGGGATTGCTGTTTGTACATGTACGTACGTGTATTTCCATGACCTCAGCGCGTAATGCTCATGCGGTCTGTGGGCAATGCGTGACTGTCGACCGGCATTCTCGTAGCTGACCTCGGTGCAGTTCTATTGTTCGTTCTGTAGATGTAGTTTCATAACTGCAGCTATCGCACAATTCTTAGTGGGGAAACAGTGACGTTGTCTTAACTGCCTTGTGCTTCAACTGCAGCTGTGTCTGCCTCGGTACAAACAAGCTAACGTATCGACTAGGCCTGAAGTAACAGGCATTAGTCGCCCAGGAAACTGCTGGCGACTGAACACCGCTGTATTGAATCGTGCGGAAGAGAGAAAAACGAAGGAAAGACGCGCACTACCCTGATTTACACGTAACTGTACTTTGAATTCAGTTTATAGCCTCACACCCAAATTTTCATAACTTAAATCAAAGTGGGCGCCAGTTTCAGTATTAAAAAGTTTAACAGTTGCCCATTTAGTGTACTTACTTATGATTTTCCGATTAAAAACACCAGCACGTTCCCTAAACAGCACTGTGATAAGAGACGGAATTTGTATTGTGCGGGAACAACGGACTTTCTGTGTTCTGTTTAGATAAGTTTCAAGTTTCAAAAGGCTAAAATCCGTTTTAGTGTTATTAACACATCAGTTACACATAGCCTTCTGAGTGCTTTCGATCCTCCGGTTTTCGGGAAGAATTTTGCATGCATTTCTCGCCCTCACTGCGGCTAATATGACTCTCCATCTCAGCCACCTTGGTTTGATCTCTCTATCAGCCTACCTACATTTTGGTGAAGCTTACGAATTTTAAAACCGAATAGTTTGGTGTAGGTGCAACGATCTGGACTGAATCAAAAATGGCAATTTGAAATCAGCCTGGACACCGGTTATCTTCCTCCCAGAGATATTTTGTAGTTTTTCTCAGTCGTTCTAGGAAATTGCTGAAATAGTACCCTGCATCGATTAGGCTATGACAGCTTTCTTCCAGTGCCTTTCCATTTCACCATTTGTATATCATACAGCCTTCGTGTGATACTGGCGTCGTCGTAAAATAAACAGCAAAGTAACTTCATTTTGCAGGCACCATCCTCGCAGAGCAAACCAGCATGTTCGCAGTTTGTGATTACGATATGAGGCCGTGTAGTTTGGTATATCGTTAGAAACACTGCAGAGGTACCTGCAGCCTTCATCTTCCAAGCTATATGTGGCCCTGAAAATTGAGGTCTCAGGTTTATCCGAAGCGATAACTGCCACACTACATCATACCAAATCCCAGAATGCCGCATTCTTAACCCTCAGTCTGGGTTCGTCAGTTAGTGAGATGTCAGATATAAAAAACCTTTTGGTTGCAGTATGATAACTTGGTTTCGTCATGTCAGCTGTCCCCTGCTGACCCTCACATTAGTTCCTTCGGTACGTTAAACACACCGTTGACAACACAAGATATCACGCCTGCACCTTGTGACTTAAAATATGCCGAAATACTATCCCGCCGGACAAATTTGGTTCGCTCAATTCCACGATCACAATGACAGCCTGCTCCGACATTTTACGCCAGATATTTTGGTATGTTTATCTGGTGAGTTTCAGCTGTGATAAAGCTTAGTGTTAGCCGTAGAAGTCTGCTGTATCCACTTCGAACTACACATGCATATAATGTATGTTGTGTGGAGCTTTGCATACCTTTGTGGTATCTAAACTTCGGCTTCGAATTTGGCAGGTCCGGGTTCAAAACTCGGCTCTGACCGGCTATCCGGATTTACGTCGCCGTCGTTGTAATAAGTCGCACCAATCAATACCGAGATAACTGCCTCAAATTAGCTGTCCTTTCCAATTTATTTTTGACTTATCGTTCTGACATTAGACGCCGTAGATTTGAGCTACAAACAGCGTCGATGAATAAGCTGAAGGTAAAGTTGTACCTGTACTTCATTAAGCACCATTCCATAAATACCAGTACCTCCGCTGTTTCCGGTTGTTGGCACTGGATGGGAGCAAGTGATTAGCTTAACAACTCATTCGCATTATACTCGGCGAAACATCCCCGGTACCCGTTGTATTTCAAGCCGAATCCTTAGCGTAGTCACTGTTGTGACTGAGCTATCCCTGCTGTTCCGTTAAATAAAACATAGATATATACGTATATAAATACTGTGCTGCTGACATTGATTTATTGCTGCTTCCACTGAGTAATGAAGAACAGTTAAAAGTGCCCGGATCCATGAACTATTTGATGTTGCATTTTGTAAAATATGCGTCCATTTCGAAGGTTGTTTAAAACGTGAGTACAGGAGTATTTGTAGAAACTCGACATATTCATGAAATGCAGGATGCTTATTTATATGTGAAGTTGAAACGGGGATTGTGATATCATGGATCATGAGACAACGACAGTAACGTAACCGAGAGTACATTTACAGATGGGTACTACAGTGCCGTACACGGTAAATTAAATTTTTACAGCCTGAGTGTAAATGCATTGGTTGAAACAGTGAATGAAACTCTTGATACCTAAATACATGGGTTGGTAGTATCACCCACGAGGAAAGAAAAATTTTGAAAGACAACTGAAGAGATGGTTAGACCTGACGGGGGAGTTGGAACGGACGAGTGGTATTGAAACTGTGTAGTTGTTGATGTTGATCATGATGATTGGTGATCCTACGAGCTGTAAGACATGCAACTGCAAGTGGATCAGGCAGTATTCGTGGGTGTGAAATTATCGTTATTATTATTATTATTATTATTATTATTATTATTATTATTATTATTATTATTATTATTATCAGCAGCAGCAGCGGCGGCAGCATGGATTATTAGTGAATAATGGATCGATAAGTTTGTGAAATGACGTGGGCGTGACCTGATTTGAGATGCTTTCACGATATTTGCTTGGAAGAACTGAGGAAAAAACCGAAAATATTGCAACCAGGATAGCCAGTCTGTGGGCCGAGATTTGAACCTGGAACCTTTAGAATGCGAGTCATTCGAGCGCGCTATTGATCAAGTTCGCTGTATGCTTCCTGTTTTAACGGCTACCTTTCAGGGACTCCATGTGTTTTTGGTACAGTGCGCAACAATATACCCTTTTCAAGGTCAAACTTAAAGTATATTAAATAAATTGGTATAACCGTCTAACACAACTGTAGTTGAATTCACAGTGTTGTTTGTACCGTGCATGTCTGTCAAGCTATTGTCCAACACTATGCACATACTTATGCAGCCAAGATATGTTCCGACATGTTTCGGTGGCGGTCACCGAAACATGTATAACGTTCACATTTGTTTCTCATGCAGCGATGAATACAATCAGCGATAAATTGTATATACTCTGTCATTGTTTGACAAGTGACTGGAAATTTTTAACTTTCCCCCATTCCCGAACTATAAATGTTCACCTTTCAGAGGGTTGGGCTAGGTAAACACTTTGACTCAGGTAAGGTAAGTGACGTAGGACAGGACAGGGCAGATTCCTGTATGTACTGTTTTACATATGAAAGAACACGACCCAAGGCAGGCACAGACCTATATATCGGCCTGCGTTAGTTGTCTTCGAGATATTTTCTTGCTCATCGACACGTGCATGCGTGTTTGGCGGGTAATTCCATGGTTATACTGCGGTGCTGGGAGTAGTACTTACTGAGTGACTAAGGATTGAAAGAGTTCTTTACGGTGCTGGACACCCCGATCACACGAAATTCCTGCCGAAAAATAATACGTGGAACTGAGTAATTAAAGAACGTATCTTCAGTAGTGGTAAGTAATACTGCACGAACGTTTAATTTTGTAATTGGCATGTAAGTTGCAGTGTTTTTCTCAGAAAAATGTTTAATCTTTTATATGCATCATCCCCATTGGTGTAGCAAATACAATATCTATAAATATTCACAATCACAAGCATATCGCTTGTAAATAGTTTTATTTATATGACATTGGTATTTTATCGGGACTTAACATAAAATACCGGTGGCGCGCACCATTCAGTTGCGTAACAAGTTAGTACGAAACATCGCATTTGATGAAAACAATACATCGCCTTTTGTAACCAGTTAAAAAAAATAGTTACCAACTTTTTAAAACATTCTTGGGCTTTTTTGAAACTGTTTTTGCTTATACATTTGGCATACATTTTAAATGTATCTTTTGATGTAAAATTGGGGAGATCTCCAACTTATGCTCTTAGTTTCTGTATATGTTTCAAGTATTATGGCCTGATGATGACCCGAGTTTAGGGTTCAAACGAGTTGTCATACAAGTGAAACTATTTACAAGTGAGGTGGTTGTGATTATGAATATTTATAGATATTGTTATTTCTCAGAAATCTAATATTTCGTGTACAGATAGAAGTGAACAGTGGAAACGCAGTCTAGGAAAGAAACAATTGAACTCGTGTTTATGTAGAGTAAACTGTCTCTTTATGCGTAACCCTGCCCATAATAGTGTGTAAATTGTGCTGTGCTGGCCCGCCCTCTACTCCTGCGTCTGCATGTCACGCTAGCCTTAAGACACCGATCTTGTCAATCCGAATATGTCTAACGAACCTTACTTCAGTGCGGTTTTCTAGTATTCAGACGGTGGTATATTGCATTTGGAATTACTCGTTTTTTATTGTGTCTATCGTCCCATGTTTAAAATATAAAGTACAGCAGAACGTTTCCCGGAGATAATTAGTCCCCTTTCTTGGGCGAAATACCGTTGGCGCAGATTTGCTCGTCGTGACGCATTCAGTAGGTGTTTTCCCCTTACTCTTTTGCCCGAGGAAGGAGACTGATTCTGCCTTCGAAACGTTGTTTTAACTGTGTCCATAAAGGAATAAGGATTGAAATGTAACAGCTGAAGATCCGTTGCCGTTTGAGAGTAGTTGCCATGGCAACGGTCATTGTACGCAGTTCTACGTTTCTTGTGCCTCTGATTCAAAACGTAGGCTGCATAAATTCTTATGAAACAGCGTTTAGTACTGATGAGTCTGAGACCGAACGTCACGCATAGTGAAACCGAACGTCACGCATAGTGAAACCATTTTTTCAGGAGAAGGCACTTTTATACAAGTATGCGTATTATTATCGGTGGAACCTTTTAGAGCTGAGTAGAGTGCGGTGATAGTGTATCTTCTGATACGGTGGTCTAGACAGTGCTGGCATTGTGCATACTCGTGCCCGTAGGAGGGAATATTAATGACCGGGGGGGGGGGGGGGGTCTAAAGACAAAAAAAATATACTTTTGCTATTTTGAACGGGAAAAC
>Ga0123355_10009280_pt1 | contig 14943 bp, 8 predicted proteins | sample TergutEmb28metaG_3_FD_89872 | JGI IMG/M metagenome (GOLD analysis project Ga0123355, IMG submission 89872) | Embiratermes neotenicus P1 segment gut microbial communities from Petit-Saut dam, French Guiana - Emb289 P1 | ecosystem: Host-associated > Arthropoda: Insects > Digestive system > Gut ...
CTTTTTTTCTTTCTTTTTTTTTTTGTTTTTTTTTTTTTTTTTTTTTTTTCCCTCTCCCCCCTCTTTTTTTTTTTCTTTTTTTTCTTCCCCTTTTTTTTTTTTTTTCCCTTTTGGGGGGGGGGGGGGGGGGGTATGTTCCTTCACTTTTTTCAGTATCTTCTCTGCTTTCAGGCTTTTTTGAATGCAATCGCAAACATTGCCGGGAAGTTCCGTGCTGCAACCGGATGCTTCGCCGGTTATAAAAATAATCGGCGTTTTTTTAGTTTCGGGCAAATGCGCCAAAGCGGCGGCAATTTCGCGCCCCGACATTCCGGGCATTACAATGTCCAGAAGAATAATGTCGGGCGATACATTCATTGCCACCGTAATGGACGAATAGCCCTCGTTTGCGGTAAAAATTTCGTAGTCGTCCCGCAGTAAAGTACATAAAAAAGCTGTGAAAATCGGGTCGTCGTCAATAATTAAGACTTTATGCTCCAAATCATCCACCCCGGTATTTACATTTTAGCGCGAACGTACTTGTGAAACCCCGAACGGTTCTCAAGGGAGAATGTCGAAATTTCCAAGGTTGTTCACTACAGCAGCTTGTCAAAATGTGCGAAAACAAAAATCGAGCAAAAACTGCCTTTTAAAAAGTTTTATTTTTCACTATACCACTTAAAATGTCGGATTGCAAATGTAATCCGGCAAATTTTGCCGATTGAAAATCTATCGGTAGCTGAGCGGTTACCGATAGACTTTGATTTAGCATCAAAAAACGGCAAAAAATGCGAAACGGTTTAAAAACGAAATAACAGCGGTATAAAAACAGTCGCAATTTTTCTTTGTAAAATACCGGTCGCTTATCGCGGAGCCTTACGGCTCTCAATTTAGTTTCAAGAGTTCGGTTTAAAAATTTAAAAATTTTCGGCAGCAATATTTTTTATTCATATATTATATGAAGCAACCCATGAAAAACGTCCCTGCCGGCAACAAATACTCCCCTTTCAAAAACTTTTTTTAAAAATTTTTTAAAATTTTCGAAAAAAAGCTAATGACTTTTTCTAAACTGACGATATAATAAATAGGAGTGCAAAAGCACTCGACTCACAGGACGTGAGTAATAAACGCGGGTCGCTATACCCGCTACCAAGGAGGTAAAAAAATGGCAGCTAATATGGTAGTTCGTACAAACGTGTTCTCGCTTAATGCGCACAGGAACATGAAAAACGTTGGTCTTCAACAACGTCAGGCATCAAACAGACTTTCCAGCGGTTTCCGCATCAACTCCGCAGCAGATGACGCAGCAGGTCTTGCAATTTCCGAGAACATGCGCGCACAAATCCGCGGTCTCGACCAAGCAAGCCGCAACGCGCAAGACGGTCAAGCTATGCTTCTCACAACCGAGGGCGGCTTGGAAGAAATCGGGAACATAATGCATCGCGTACGCGAGCTTTTGGTTCAAGCATCTAACGATACAAACACACAAGCTCAACGTACAATGATTGAACAAGAAATTTCTCAACTCGGAGAAGAAATCATCTCCATGCAAAACCGTGTAGAGTTCAACTCTAACCGCGTTTTGAACATCGGCTTCCACGGCGACGCTCGCATCGCTACAGCCGAAGCTACCGCTGAATTTGCAGAAGCTCAAGTAGCTGTTGCAGAAGCAGCAGAACTTCACGCAACAGAAGTTGCAGCAGCTCGCATCGAGTGGGCTGAAGAAGTTCAAGAAGCTATGGACGAATATCACGAAGCTATTCGCGATGCAAACGAAGAGCTGAGAGAATCTATGGCTGAACTCGGAGAAGTACCCCCCGCTGCAATGAACTATGAAAGAGCAGCAATCCTTGCTATCTTCGACGCTGCACAAGCAGTCGCAAGAGCAGAGCGCGATGAAGCTATCGCAGAAGCCGACACGATGTTGGCCGAAGAGCTCACGGAAGCAAGAGAAGAATTGCAAGAATCTCGCGACGAGTACATTGTGGAAATGCACGCATTCACCACAACACTTCGCGCACAAATTCTTTCTCCCACCGACGACATGATGGACCCCAACTACGGAATCGCATGGTTCCAAGTAGGCGCGAACAGCAACCAAGGTATCTCCTTCGACTTTACCCAAGTTTCTCACGCCGTATTAACATCCGGCAACTTGGTTAACGGTATCGCAAGGGCTCTTGTTACCGCAGGTACGCTCCGCGATGCAGGCATCGGCTTCGGTGAAGACATGTCTCCGCTCATTGACGCTGTTCAAGACGGCCTCGATGCAATCGGCAGAGTTCGTGCTAACCTCGGTGCTGTTCAAAACAGAATGGACTACACCATGCGCAGCTTGGATATCTCCAGCGAAAACCTGCAAGATTCCGAAAGCCGCGTAAGAAACGCCGACATCGCTCGCGAAATGATGCGTTTCACAATGCAAAACGTGCTTCAACAAGCATCTGTATCTATGCTTGCACAAGCAAACCAAATTCCGCAAAACCTTCTTCAACTTCTTCGCTAATTTCCGGTTATGGATTTCGTTTGCTGCATATAATAAGCTCAAAAACGAAACTGTTTCCTGTCCGGCTGCACTGCCGGGCAGGAAACAGTCGTTTTTATGACAAGGGGAAATTGGTTAATGACTCCTGATACACCTAAAAAGCCCATAATAAACATGGAATTTTTGCGTAACAGCCTGAACCAAAGTTTCAAATCCGTTAAATTTCCTGATGTTGAAAAATTGCAGGGCATTAACATTGAAGAATTTGTTTTTTCTTCAATGTGCTTAATCGAAAACAATAAAAAAGGATGCGTAGCGTTTGTTCACGCACGGCATGAAAGTTCGCATTACAATAAAATTGCGGAAGTTTTGCGCCAACGCCACGCTGCCCTCCCGGACAGCGACCCGAATAAACTTACTCCCGCGCAAATTGCCGACGAAGTGCTTCTTTATCGCCTGAAAGAAATGGCGGATAAAGCCATAGAAGGCGGCGCAGTGGTTTTGGTGAGTCGGTTTCAAATTAAAGAGTATCCCTGTATAATCGTTCCCGATGTCAAGGATGCTTTTTTGTGTCTGTACGAAAGTTATGCGGCACAATTTAATACGAAAACAGTTCAAGTTACAGGCAGTTTCGGTAAAACGAGTGCGTGTCAACTTGTTTACGATATGCTTACAGCAAACGATAAAATCACCCACAGAAATAAATTGAACGGTAACGACTATCCCGGTATTTTCAGCGCGCTTAACCGCTTGGAATACGAACACGAATTTTATGTACAGGAAACGCAGGAAGCCCCGGTTTCATGGACAGCGGCGGCGGGTTCGAGGGTTCTCAAGCCCAAGGTCGGCATCATAACAAATGCCGGCGGCTCGCATTTGGAAATTATGAAAACGAAGGCGAATGTTGCCCACGCCTGCCTCGGCATACAAGACGGCATTCCGTCGGACGGAATTTTGGCGATTAACGGCGACGATTCACTTCTCCGAAAGCATTCAAAAAAACTCAGAGTTCCCATCGTGACCTATGCGATAGACAATCACAGGTCGGATTGCTTGGCGGATAATATTCAGTCAACCCACGAAGGTACAACTTTTGACCTTCATTACAAGGGCAAAACCGTGCCGATAAAAATAGCAAGTTTGGGAAACCATAACGTATATAATGCGATGTCTGCATTTATAGCCGGCATCCATCTCGGCCTGACGGAAGAAGAAGTCGTAAACGGCATCGCTGCGCATAAACCGGAAGGTATTCGCCAAAATCTTGTAACGGTAAACGGGCGCGTGCTTTATATCGACTGCTTTAACGCATCCGTTGAAACCATGAGTGCCGCAGTTGAAATCATTTCAAATACAACGCCGGCGTCATCCGAAGGCAAACGCATTGCAATATTGGGAAGCATTTCCGAGCTCGGTGCGGAAAATTTCCGCGGACACACGAAAGTCGGAAAAACCGTGCTTAACTCCAATATAGACGTGCTTATTTGCCATGGCCATAACGCCGCAATAATCGCGGATGCGGCAAAGGACAAGCCCGGGCTTAAAATTTTTAAAACGCAGGAGCAACGGCATTTGGTGCAGTTGATTCAGCAGGAAACAAAATCGGGCGACATTCTTCTTATAAAAGGAAGCCGCACTGCAAACTTGGAATTTGCGTTGGACTTGGCATTAGGTACGTATTTTTCTCTGGAAGCGGAAGAACAAAGAAAGCATCCGGTTGTGACTTTCGGCAAATTTGTGGTTGAAATGCACAAATTTCATTCTACAATGGTAGACTACAAAGGCGACCGGGCGCGTCTGACTCTTGCCGATGAATTGACTTGGAAAGACGGTGCGCAGGGTGTTTACAATCTTTTCGGCGTAGGCGAGAATGCCTTTGCAAACCGTGACTTTTTGGAAGCCGTACGCCTGCCGAACACCGTGAAAGTTATCGGCAAGCGGGCTTTTGCGGGTTGCCCCAACCTTTCTAAAATATATATCCCCTCCTCCGTTGTGAATATCGCCGAAGGGGCTTTTGACGAGACCCCCGTAACATTTTGCGCGGATGCCGGTTCGTATGCGTACGAATATGCCGTCAAGCACGGGATTGCTGTTTCCGAATATTCCGAGTTCGGGTCGCTTACCACGTTCGAGTCAGTATCCGTTTCAAGCATCGCGGACACAGGGCATCTGTTGCTCGTAAACGGAAAAACTCCGTTGGAAACCATTCCGGCAGTCGAATCGTTCGGGCTGGCCGACCTTGTTGCGCCCGTAGTTTCGCCGAAAACCATCTACGCAACCGAGGCGGCACTGGGCGCGGTAAAACAAATGGTCGGTGCGGCAAAATCCGACGGAATCGGCGACCTTTTCTTGGTTGCCGGCTATCGCAGTCACAGCCAACAAAATTATTTGTATGAGCGCAACCCGAAAGACGGTCGAACCGCACTGCCGCATCACAGCGAGCATCATACCGGCTTGGCGTTGGATGTATTTGTAAAAGGCCTGAAGCAGCACGAAATGGAAGGCAGCCCGCAAGCCCGGTGGCTCGAAAACAACGCGCACCGTTTCGGCCTTATCATGCGATACCCGAAAGGCAAAGAAGCCATCACCGGCGTACCCCATGAGCCGTGGCATTTCAGGTTTGTCGGCAGGGTTCATGCGCATTATATGTACTACAACAATATTGTTTTTGAAGAATATCTCGACCTTCTGAGGGAACGACGCAACCTTACAATAGATTTATTCGGAACCGAATTTCAAGTATTTTATCAACAGCCGGAAAACGATATCATTACTGTCCCTAAAGAGCATAAGTGCATAATATCAAGGGATAATCGCGGCGGATATATAATAACGGAAGATAAACACCACGCTCTCTACTAATTTTTTTCAACGGAGGAAAAAAAATGCTGACAATTCACCAACCCGAAATTTTGAAAATCGGGAACAGAAGCCGATTGGTTGCCCCGATTGATGTTGACGGCAAGACAAATGAAATATGGTTTGAAGTTGATGCTGAGTATGAAAAATATCTTTGCTTCGAGCGTTCCGACGGGTTTATCGTGGGGGCATTGCAGTGGGCAATGCGCGCAGGGCATGACATTACGTGTGTTGCGCCCGTAACAGAGGAGCTTCTTTATAATTTACACGAACACCTTATACCGATTTTGGTAAAGCACAGCAAATCATTTTACAACACCCGAATTATTGCCCCGACTCTCCCCGACCCTATCGAAAAAGTTGACATTGACGGTGTCGGCACGGGAATGTCTTGCGGCGTGGATTCTTTTCATGCCGTTCTCAGGCATTATAAAAATACGGACGAAACGCCCAATCTCACGCACCTTTGCATAAACAGCACCGGCTCGTTTCAGGAAACCGCTATTCGTCTTACCGAAGGCGGCCCCGAAAAGGCTAAAGAAGAAATATATAATCGGGCAAGAGCGGTTGCGCAGGAACTTGAGCTTCCTCTTATTGAATCTAATTCAAACTTGTACGACGTATTTAAAATTTTTGAATTTGCTCACACCTTCAATACAACTTTTGCAACCATGTGTATGCAAAAACTGTGGAAAACATATTTTTTTGCATCGTCAAAGGATTATTCCTATTTTTCCCTGAAAAATCACGAAAACAAGGATTGCAGTTTTTATGATTTGCTTTCCCTCGGCTGTTTTTCCACACGCGGTTTGCGTATATATTCGGAAGGAAGCTCCATCGACAGGCTTCAAAAAATTGAGTTTATGGTTGACAACCCGGTTGTTCAAAAACATCTGCACTGTTGCTTCGCAAAAACTACAAATTGCGCGGTTTGCTATAAATGTCGCCGAACAATGGTAATGATTGATACTTTGGGCAAGCTCGACAAGTTCAGCGAGTGCTTTCCCTTGGATTATTACGTCGCCAATTTGCCGGATTATTATGCGTGGTATCAGAAGTCTTATGAAGATAAAAATGCACACGCCTTGGCCATTGCGCCGCACCTCCAAGACGCAAAGTATATGGGTGAATATTTGCGCAAGCGAAGCGGAAAAGGCTCAAAAACACCCAAGGCGGACGGCTCTTTCCCCGATGTAAACGCAAACAGCATTTGCGTTATGGATGTCGAAACCAAAGAGCAAATTTATATAGAAAACCCCAATATTATTGCTCCGACCTCCGCTTCCAAAATATTAACGTGTATTTTAGCCATCGAAAACGGAGACCCCGACAGAAAATACGGCTTCGCTCGCGCTCAAGGCGAGGAGCTTTCATTGCGCGACTTGCTTTACGGCATGATGCTTGAATCGAAAAACGATTTTGCCGACGCCATCGCTTTGAGTATTTCCGGTTCGATTCCGGCATTCGTTTCGGTTATGAACAGCTTTGCGAAGCAAAAATTATATATGAACAATTCCAGCTTCCAATCGCCCTCCGGCTTAAAAGGGTACTCTACGGCAAGAGATACTGCGCTTTTGGTGTGCTATGCACTGCAAAATCCGTTGTTTTGCGAAATAATTGCCGCGCCGGAATACACGTGGACGAGTTCGAACGGCGTACATTCGTATGTGTTCAAAAATACGAACGCCCTTATACACGACAATGCGTATCCCTATTGCACGGGCGGAAAAACTGCCGTGCTTAATAACAATCACCACTTAGTGTCCGTTGCCCGCAAAGACAACCATTGGCATGTTGTGTCGCAATCGGGCGCAATTTCGCACAAACACTGCTTTGAAGACGCAGTAAAAATGCATGATTGGGCGTTTGAGTTTAAAGATAAAGTTGAGCCGCGCTCGGAAACCGAACTGAAACTTAAAGAAAAAATATTGGATGCTTCGTTGAGTTTTAAAACTCGCAAAATGAATCAGCGCGGGCAGGAGAAGGTTTTCACCACGAATCCTGATGTTGCATATTGTTCGTTTTATACGCCCAATTTTTCGATTAAACCGGAGGAAGCGCAACGCAATTCCGAAAAACGGCTTGCGCGTTTCGGCATAACCGAAAATTCGCTTCAAGGCAAAACCGTACTTGACTTGGGTTGCTTCATAGGTGCTATACTTTTTCAGGTATCAAATATGGGCATAAAATCCGGTCTCGGCGTAGAATATGATGCCGACAAGGTAGAGATTTCGCGGGAAATAGCCAACATATCAAACTTGGACATGTTGTCTTTCCGCCAAGGTGACATAGACGAACTGACGGCAGAAGACTTGGGACAATTTGACGTTGTGTTTTCGTTGGCGGTGGAAGGTCACGTTCGCGACAGAGAGCGGTATTTCCGCCTGATGCACGAACTCACGAAGGAAGTTTTGTATCTCGAATGTAATATAACCGCACGCGCGGCGGATGTAACCGAAATGTTGAAAAGTGCAGGGTTCAGCGAAATTGAATATATCGGACTTTCTGACGACGATATAAATTTGCAGTACAACAGACGACCGATGTTTAAAGCTATTCCCTAACAACAGACCTGTCCTGTAACTTCAAAATTTTCGGCGAGGGGTTGCGCGGCTTGCCGAGCGTCAGCGCGTTTTGCGGAGCAAAACCGCAAGAAGCGAGGCGTTTTGCCGTGAACCCGAACCGAAAATCACAGCTTCGGAACAGGTCTGATTTTCGGAGGTTTTATTTGTGGAAATAAAACGAAATATTTTGCTTAATCCGGGACCGGCAACCACTACCGATACTGTAAAGTTAGCGCAGCTCGTCCCGGATATCTGCCCGAGAGAAAAAGAATTTGCGGATATTTTAATACAAATGCGGCACGACTTGGTTGATATTGTGCATGGCAACCGGGATGAGTATTCTGCTGTTCTTTTTTGCGGGTCGGGGACTATTTGCATGGATGTTTGCCTTAACTCGCTGTTGCCGAAAGGCAAAAAAATTCTGGTCATAAATAACGGAACATACAGCGCGAGAGCCGTTGAAATGTGCGATTATTACGACTTGCCGCACATTAACGCGCAGTTTCCGGTTGATTCCGAGTTGGATTTATCGGCTGTGGAGCGTTTTTTGGCCGATAATGACGACATTTACATGGTTTATTCAACGCACAATGAAACGGGGACGGGTCTCTTAAATCCTGTGCGTGAAATCGGTGCGTTGGCGCACAAATATAATTGCATTTCCGTTGTCGATACTATCTCAACCTACGCTCTTCTGCCCATCAATATTAAAGACGATAATATTGATTTTTGTATGTCATCTGCGCAAAAGGGCTTGATGGCAATGAGCGGACTTTCGTTTATCGTGGGTAAAACGGAAATAATTGAAGCGTCGAAAGATTTTCCCAAACGCTCTTACTACTGCAATTTACATCGTCAATATGAGCATTTCAAAAATCATGGTGAAATGCACTTTACGCCTCCTGTGCAAACGGTATACGCAACAGTGCAGGCTGTTCGCGAATATTTTGCCGAAGGAGAAATAAAGAAATTCGAGCGGCATATGCGAGTGCAGGAAGCAATACGCCAAGGGCTTGCCGGGCTTGGGTTCAGGGAAGTTATAAAACGACAATATCAGTCCGGGCTTGTTTCCGCCATCGCGTATCCCGACGATGAAAACTGGAATTTTGAAAAAATACACGACTACTGCTACGAGCGCGGATTTACAATTTATCCGGGTAAAATTTCAGGCAAAGGAACTTTTCGCCTGTGTTCGTTGGGTGCAATCGACGAGTCGGATATAAAAAATTTTTTTGCGGTTTTTGAACAAGCACTGGTGCATTGCAATATCTCAACGCCCGTAAAGTACAAGGAGAGTACAACATGTCGATAAATCAAAACGGCGCGGGGCTTCCCGAAAACAGGCGTCCGGCGTTGCGAAAATTACTTGAAAAGGGCGGAATTGTTCGTATACTGGAGGCACACAGCGGTTTAAGCGCGTTAATTGTGGAAAACGCCAAGGTTACGACCTCAAATGAAACAAAATCGTTCGACGGAATGTGGGTATCCAGCTTGTGCGATTCCACAATAAAAGGCAAACCGGATATTGAATTGGTCGATTTCTCGTCGCGCCTCAGAACGATTGACGAAATCATGGAGGTAGCCACCAAGCCGATTATTTTCGACGGCGATACCGGCGGGCAAACCGAGCATTTTGTTTACTCCGTTAAAACGTTGGAGCGCGTCGGGGTTTCCGCCATTATTATCGAAGATAAAATGGGGCTCAAAAAAAATTCTCTGTTCGGCACCGAGGCGGAACAACAACAGGACACGATAGAAAATTTTTCGCACAAAATAAAGAGCGGAAAAAATGCGCTGAAAACAAAAGATTTTATGATTATTGCTCGCATAGAAAGTTTGATTTTGGAACAGGGTTTGGATGACGCTTTGAAAAGGGCGTTTGCCTATTCGGAAGCCGGCGCGGACGGCATTATGATACATTCGCGGCGTTCCGAGCCGGATGAAATAATTGAGTTTTGCAAAAATTTTCGCAAAAAAAACAGCTCCGCGCCGTTGGTTGTTGTGCCGACCACTTTTAACAATGTAACAGAGGAAGAATTTCACGGTTACGGCGTAAACATCGTTATTTATGCAAACCATTTGATACGAAGCGCGTATCCGGTTATGAAGCAAACGGCGGAAAGCATATTGCAAAATTCCAGATGCCTTGAGGCTGATAAAGCATGTATGCCGATTAAAGAAATCTTAACTTTGATACCTGAGGCGACCTCCGAAAACCCACATTGAGCTGTGCTGCATCGCAAGAAACCGGCGGCTTCAAGCCGGTTTCTGAGAAGCGGCGTATGCGAAATGCCGGGTTTTCAGAGGTCGCCCTGAGGCCTGAAAGGTGATAATGTTTGGACACAGTAAAATTTTTATCCGCTATTGAGGACTTGGGTGTTGATTTTTATACCGGCGTACCTGATTCACTTATCAGCCCGCTCATTGATTCAATAATAAACAAGTACGGAATATCATCGAATCACATTATAGCTGCAAACGAAGGAGCTGCTGTGGGGCTTGCTGCGGGGCATTATCTCGCTACCTCAAAGCCGGCTCTTGTTTACATGCAAAACAGCGGCATCGGAAACGCGGTAAATCCGATTTGCTCGTTGTTGCACGAAAATGTTTATGCAATACCCGTCGTTTTCGTAATCGGTTGGCGGGGCGAACCCGGAGTAAAGGACGAACCGCAACACATTTTTCAGGGAAAAACAACTTTATCCATGTTGGACTGCCTTGAGTTGCCGTATGCGATAATATCCGACGAAACTTCTGATTTGTCCTCACATATTGCCGACTTTAAAAAGCATCTTGACTGCGGAAGGTCGGTGGCATTCGTAATTCGCAAAGATGCCTTCTCCGGCGGCGAAAAAAATTTATACGCTTCCGAAGCGGAAATGTCTCGCGAACACGCCCTCAAAATGGTACTGTCCGCTTCGAAGCCTAATGATATATTCGTTTGCTCAACGGGGAAATTATCGCGTGAAGTTTTTGAAATACGCGAACAGGAAAACACCGGGCATTCACGCGATTTTTTAACGGTCGGCTCTATGGGGCACAGCCTGATGATTGCTTACGGCATCGCGCTTCGAAAGCCCGATAAAAGGATTTTTTGCTTGGACGGCGACGGCGCGGTTCTTATGCATATGGGAAATTTGGCTCTCGCGGGGGCAAATAATCCTCCGAATTTAGTCCATGTCGTCATTAACAACGGGGCGCATGAATCCGTCGGAGGGATGCCCACCGTAAGCACTTCTTTCAATTTATGCGATGTTGCTTCGGCATTGGGCTACAAGCACTCGTTCCGAGTAACAACCCAAAGCGAATGCCTGTCGGTGTCGGAAAAAATAACCGGCCTGAACGGCGCAATATTTATTGAAATAATGTGTAATTTAGAATCCCGTACCGATTTGGGGCGACCCACAACTTCGCCCGTACAAAACAAAAACGAACTTATGGCCGCATTAAGGGAATAGCGGGTACGGAAGTCAATTTTCGGGGCTTCGCCCCACGGAAATCAATTTTCAAGTTTTCGGGGGCTTCGCCCCCGAACCCCCACCCGCTTTTTAAAAAAAGCGGGGCAAAAATTATCAAAAAATCGCGCATTCGCGCGATTTCGAGTTTTTTGTCGAACTTTTTTCCAAAAAAGTTCGTGGGGTGCGGGGCAAAGCCCCGGAGATTATTTGATTTCCATGAATACGGGGGGAATGTTTGTGAAATATCAACGGGCATGGGCAGAAATAAATCTTTCTCATTTGTCGCACAACTTGGCGGCAATTCGGGAGCATGTTACCGGCTCCGTGAACATCATGGGCATTGTAAAAGCCGACGGGTACGGTCACGGGGCTGTACCTGTGGCGAATGCTCTTCTTGCGGAGGGCGTGCGGACGTTCGGCGTTGCAACGTGTGAAGAAGGCGTTCAGCTTCGCGAAAACGGAATAACCGCGCCTGTTTTGGTTATGGGGTTCACCCCCGAGCCGCTTTTGCCGTACGTTTTGGAAAATAATTTGACGCAAACCGTTTTCACCTCGGACGGTGCGCAGGCGTTGGCAACTCAAGCCGCTTTGTACGGCAAACGCGCAACAATACATATTGAAATCGACACAGGCATGAGGCGACTCGGCTTCATGCCCGAAGATGTTAAAACCATCTGCGAAATTGCGGCAAATCCGAATTTATTTCTCGAAGGAATTTTTACTCATTTCGCAACATCCGACGCCCTCGACGAAGAGTTCATGGCGGAGCAAAAAAACCGATTCGAAAACGTTCTTGCGGAACTGGCCGAACGCGGTCTTGATATTCCCGTAAAACACATGGCAAATTCCGGCGCGCTTTCGCAAACTTTGCGCGACGTCGGAAATTTTTCATCTTATACGCAACGAAAAAAATTATTGCTTGATACGGTTCGCCCCGGAATTATGCTTTACGGTCACGCGCCTTCGGCGGAAATGTCGGAAACTTGCGAAGCGTTGGGCTTAAAACCCGTTATGCGTCTTATGTCGCAGGTCAGCATGGTAAAAAAATTGCCCGCCGGCGTCGGCATAAGTTACGGCCATATTTACAAAACCGAGCGCGAAAGCACAATCGCGGTGCTTCCGATAGGCTACGCCGACGGTTATCCGCGCAGGCTTTCGCGAAACGGGCGGGTTCTTGTAAACGGAAAATTCGCGCCCATTGCGGGAACTATTTGCATGGACCAATGCATGGTTGACGTTACCGACATTCCCGGCGTTAAGCCCGGCGACCCTGTTGTTATGCTCGACACCGCGCTGAACAGAATAAGCGCGGAATGCTTGGCGGACACGGTGGGAACCATCAGTTACGAAATACTTTGCTGCATAGGGAAGCGCGTCCCTCGGCACTATGTGTCGTAATCCGAAAAAATTTTAAAAAAAAGTGCGTTTCTCGAAAATAGTGTTAAGTTATTTGCCAAATATTCCGATATATAGTTAAAGGAGGAGTTACCATGACTATAAATTCATATCCCACCGGTTTAGCGGGAAATTATTATACAAGGATTCCCGCCGCACCCGAAAACAGATACGACTCGGACGCCCCCCCGGCAACCGAGCAGCGGTCTTATTCATCCGACGCCGCCGTTACGGCGTACAGTGCTAACGGCGACGTTCTTGAGCTGAGTTCCGGCTCAATTGCAAATTTCCAAGCGTTCGGAGCTTCCTCAGATGTTGACTTCGACAGCATTTTGGCGCAGCTTCAGCAAAACGCGCCGCACTTGGTAAATGCGTTCACCAACATGCGCAACAATATACAAAATGCGCAAAGCGGCATCGCTTCTAACCAAGCTGTTCTCAGAGACTTCCAAGAAGGGCTTGTAAACGCAAACGAGCAGCTTGATGCGTTTATACAAATACTCTACGACCTCGAAGCCCGCATCGACTCGGAAGAAGAGGCTCTGCTCCGCTTAGACGACCAGGAAGGCTTCATTAACGATGCTATCGCTATCGAAGAAGACCGCCTCGGTGTTATTGCGGACAGACTTGAAGACAGGCTCGAAAATCAGCTTGACAGGCTGTATATCCGGCATGAGAGGTTAGAGGACAGATTTAACGCAAGCCTTGCCAGAAGGCTCGCGCGGCTTGAGCGCATAGACACCAGATTTACCAACAGGCAAGACTTGTTACGTACTAACGAAACGGAAAGGCGTCGTTTAGCCGAAGAAAGAATTGCCGAAATGATTCCGGGTTCGCCCGAATATAACGCCGCAAGGCTTGCGGAAGACAGACGGGTTGACAGATTCGAAACCGCGCACCAAAGGCGTTACGACCGCCATGAACGCCGCATGACACGCGCCCAAGCCCGCCACGACAGATGGTACGACCGTTGGACTAACGACGATACGGGGAGGCTTGCAAGGATGGAAAATACCCGAGCAGCGCGAAGCGACGCTAATGATGCGCGCGTGGAAGCGGCAAGAACCCAGAGCCGCGCAATGACTTCATTAAATGCGCAGCTTCAAATCTTGGAAGATACTCGTACCGAAACCGAAAACCGCCTCATGGAATTAAGTGCCGAATTTGACCGCCTCGAAGCCGACCCCATAAGGGAAGCTGAACTTTTGAGGCTTGAAAATGAGGTTTCAAGCTATGAAGGCGCGATAGAAAGAATGATGACGGAAACCCTGCCTGCACAACAAGCAAATCTCAACAATTTGCAAACAAGCCTTGAGAACACGATGGAAGGGTGGAGGCGCAACGGCTTTATCGTGTAGCATAGGAGGGGAATAGCGTTGAACAAGAAAAAATTTGTTAAATTAGGCGTATACGCCTACGTGCTGTTGCTCTTTGCCGGTGTGTCTTATGCCTTCTTTGACCAACAAGGTCAAATTCTTTTCGGCGGTCAAATCCGCATCACCGATACAACGCAGGTGTCGGATTGGGATTTCATGTTGCCTCCGGCATCCTATGTACCCGACCATCCGCCGATAGCCGGTCCGGACGACGATTGCGACGACGATGACTACTACCCGGGCGGCTCACCAACCGACCCCGACGACGACGATGATGACAATAACCCGTATCCCGGCGACGGCGATGACGGCATCGACGACGATTACGACCCGGACGACTCCACAACCGACCCCGGCGACGGTGATAACGGCTCGGACGACTCCGCAACCGACCCCGGCGATGGTGATGACGGCTCAGACGACTCTACAACCGGCGACGGCGATAACGGCTCGGACGACTCTACAACCGACCCCGGCGATGGTGATAACGGCTCGGACGACGCCTCAACCGGCGACGGTTCATCTGATTCCGGTAGCGGTGATTCATCTGACGGCGGTGGTGATTCATCTGACAGCGGCGGTGATTCATCTGACAGCGGCGGTTCGGCTGATTCCGGTAGCGGTGATTCATCTGACGGCGGTGGTGATTCATCTGACAGCGGCGGTTCGGCTGATTCCGGTAGCGGCGACTCTTCCGGCGGTGATTCATCTGACGGCGGCGGTTCGGCTGATTCCGGTAGCGGCGACTCTTCCGGCGGTGGTTCATCCGATTCCGGTGGGGGCGACTCTTCCGGCGGCGGTTCGGAAAGCTCCGGTGGGGGCGACTC
>Ga0123355_10009283_pt1 | contig 14939 bp, 9 predicted proteins | sample TergutEmb28metaG_3_FD_89872 | JGI IMG/M metagenome (GOLD analysis project Ga0123355, IMG submission 89872) | Embiratermes neotenicus P1 segment gut microbial communities from Petit-Saut dam, French Guiana - Emb289 P1 | ecosystem: Host-associated > Arthropoda: Insects > Digestive system > Gut ...
ATGGGCTTAGTGCTATTGCGCCGTTTATTGATTCAGAGCTTTTTGGGCAGTTGGTTTTGCAGGCGGCGGGGGCTGTTGTAACGGAGTAAAATGTACGAAACTTTGTAATGCGCTGTTACGTCAAGGTCAAAACTGTGGAGTGGAACCCCATATGCACTAACATAACCCATAGTGCTAGATATATAGCTAGCACAATCACACGTATGAGCCGAAAACGTTATTGTAGGGGCAAACCTTAACGGCTGCAAGTTAATATGTCAAATCATTCCACATTATGTTGTAGGGGCGGGGTCTTCCCGCCCGCTAGATAGTACAATTGATGAATTATCGGCATTAATGGCGTAATATATGCAATCTTGCACCTTGCGGGCGGGAAGACCCCGCCCCTACTACATGCATGTTGCACATGTACACTGCACTGTAATTTACGAATATACCAGCATTTTATGCCATATGGAATGATTTGACATATTAACTTGCGGCCGTTAGGGGCAGACCTTGTGTCTGCCCCCACAGTGATGATTTCGGTTAATACTATTCCTCCCAAAAATCGCGCGCTTTTCGCGATTTTTACTAAAGTTTTTGATTAAACTTTTTTCAAAAAGTTTACGGGTGTGGGCAGAGCCCACGGTCTTGACCTTAACAAGACAGCCTTCTACCAATGCATCTCTGGCAAAATCCCTTTCTGAAGCGCAAACATCTCATTAATCATGGCAACAGAGTTGTAATAGGACGAAACCGTCGGGTCCAAAAGTACGGCCTGTAGCAATTTATTTTTAGACTTCTCTACATACGAATCAATAACAAGCTTGTGAATCGCGCCCTGGGTAGAAATCATTTGCGCAACTGCCGTAGGTAGCGGGTCACATGCATGGGGGTGTATACCTTTGCCGTCTACAAGGGCGGGCATTTCTATTACCATACCCTGGGGCAAGTCCTTAGAATAACCCAGGTTTGGCATATTTACACTGCCAACCTCCAGGGGCTTGTCAAAGAAAATAGCCTCGGCTATGGGTATGCCATACTCACCAGAGCCGTGCATTTCGCCTTCGGCGTTAAACACTTCGCGCCAGTCCCCGGACTTCTCTGCAAACAGTTCATCTTGGGAGCCGCCAGAAAGTGAATATATAAACGGCGGCGGCGGTGTATCTGTGGATTCCCATGGGTTTTCCTTAGCGGGGTCATGGTAAAACTGGGGTATTGCGCCGGCAAGGAAGCCGTCGCTCCACGCGAAGTATTCGCCAATATGGTTTGCGCCCGGGTACGGCCATAGGCCGTAAGTACGTAGCATAATGCGGCTAAGTGCCAGCTCGTCCCAGTGGGCAAGTTTTTCTGCGCGGCGCTCGGCGGCGTGGAGTTTTGGATATAGGTCTTCGCCGGTTTCTTTGTCCCATATTTTTGTAAACCAGCCGAAATGGTTTAGCCCAACACTTTTGTAGCCGATGCGCTCCAGGGGCATTTGCAAAAAGTTGGCAAGCTGGTAGCTGCCCATGCCTTCGCCGTGGCATAGCCCAACGGCTTTGATTTTACTTAGGCGGGAAATGCCTTCTACCAGTTTGGCTTCCGGGTTTGTGTAGTTTAACAGCCAGGCATTTGGGCATTCTTTTTCCATGGTGTGTGCTATTTCCAGTAGAGGCGGCAGGTTGCGAAGGGTGTGGAACATGCTGCCGGGGCCGCCGTTTTCGCCGTATATTTGCCTAAAGCCGTAGCGGCGGGGTATATGAAAGTCTTGCGACCAGTAATGATAGCGCTCTACCTCTATGGCAGAAACTACAAAGTCTGCACCGCTTAGTGCGGCGCACAGGTCTGTAGAAGCGTTGATTACCGGCTTCTTGCCAAGTCTTGCGGCAATTTTTTCGCAGTAGGCCTTAGAAAGCTGCATTGGCTCTTCGCGGATGTCCATCAGGTAGATTTCCACGTCTATTTCGCTAAAGCTTGGGTTGCGTAGTATGTCCACTACGGTTGCGGGGCAGAAGCATACACTGCCTGCGCCTATGAAGGCGATTTTTGCTTTTTTCATTGGTTTGTTTCCTCCGTTTTCAATGAGGGCTCCACCCTCAAGCTATACTACAATCGTTAATGCGAATCCACGGTTGAAAATCAAGCCGCAAGCCCCGTTGTAAGTGTCAGGAGGACAGTTCTTCTGACACGCGAAAAGCGTGCGTGTCAGGAAGCACCGTCCCCCAGACACATACAACTACACTTACAGCGGGCATAGCGTTAAGCCCATGCCGAGTCATACAATTTGCACCTGCGCTTTCGCTTGCGAAGGTGACAGGCCTTGGGGACGGTTTTCCTGACAATCTCGCTTTTTAGATTGTCAGGAGAACTGTCCCCATGGCTATTTGGGATATGCTCATTGCTCGTTCTTACTGTGGATTCGCATCGTTAATGCACTCTTGGTCGGCATGCAGAAATCCGTGACTTCCCCTTCATGTGACAAACTCACATTTCTGGCCTCTTCTTCGTCGTTAAATAATACAGTTACTACAGAGCCGTCTGTATTCTTAAATGCCACTGTGCGCACCGCGTGGGCGCAATTAGAGTCTACGCGCACCGCGCCTGGCCGTACATACTTGCTAAAATGGGCAAGGCCGTAGTAATCCAATGTGTATGTCAATTCCTTGGTTTGCTGATTTACTTTTACTATACCACGGCAGGTGCTTGTGCCAAAGCCCGGTACAAAAGGGCCGTTGTTTTCGTCCAGTGCCATGTTCCACAGTACTAACGATTGGGCATGGTTGCGTAATATTTCTATGGTCGTACGCATCAGGTTTGAAAACGCCGGTTCAAACTCCGGTATCCATTCCCCGCCAGAGCCTTCGCTAAAATGGACTTCCTTATTGGGGTATGCCATTAGCACCTGGTGCTGGGCAACCGGCCTGCCGCCGTACCAATGCCATGCAACACCGTCCACACATGGGCCTGCCACGTCCAGCACATGCAGTGGGTAGTCCGGCCTATCCCAGTTGTGGTCATAGCACAGGATTTTTGTGGTTATGCCGTGCTTTACAAAGGCCGGTTTGAGGTGGTTTGCAATAAAATCTGCCTGGGTATGTGCCGGCATAAACATGCTTGGGTAATGGTCGGGCATGTACAGCGGCTCGTTTTGCGGGGTGATGTAGTATATGGGGATGCCGCGCTTTTCATATTCTTGTATAAAGCGCACAAAGTACATGGCATATGCGTCGTAGCAATCTTGACGCAGTTCGCCGGTTTTCATGGAGCCTACTGTTTTCATCCAGCCCGGGGCGCTCCAGGGGGAGGCGGCTACTTTTACATTTGGGTTGATTTCTATGGCCTGCTTTGTTAGGGGCAAGATATCTGTGAGGTCGTGGGCGATGCTAAACTTGGTAAGTTGGAAGTCTGTTTCCCCTTCTGGGATTGTATTATAGCTGTAAATCTTGCGGGCATAGTCCGACGCGCCCATGGGGTTACGGATCATGGATATGCCAATGCCTTTTTCGTGGCAGAAGAGTTTTGGCATTAGGTCTTCTTTTACATCCTTGTCTAGTACTTGGTTGATAAGGTATGCGGAAGAATCTGTGAAGGATGCGCCAAAGCCGTCCATGGTTTGGTAGGTTTTGGCGGTGTCTATATTAATAGAGACTTGTGCTACACCTTGTTTTGGTGCCATAGTACTAAGATTCTTTTCCACAAACAACTCGTTTGCTCCTGTAGATTGATAGAAATGCATGTAATTTCCTCCTTATAAAAACTACTCCCCAGTAATCCCCGTAGTCTCAACAGACTCCACAAACTGCTTCTGAGTACACAAATATAATAATAACAGCGGCGCAATAGCAAGCAAAGTCCCCGCCATGCGCAAGCTCTCGTTTATCTGGTTAACCGGCGACCCTGTCACCCCAGGGAAGAGCCTTTCAAACTCCGCCACAAAGCTCTGCAAGCGTATAGGCATAGTCATATAAGACGCACCAACAAAAAGGCTGGTCTGATATGTCTCATTCCAGTACCAGATAAACGAAAACAAAATAGAAACAATAATAGCAGGTACGCTAATAGGCAGTGCAATCCGCAAAAACACTCTCATCTTGCTGGCACCGTCCATAACTGCCGCCTCATCCAAACTCTTTGGGTAAGTCTTAAAAAAGTTGTAGAAAATAAGCACAAAAATAGAACTCCTAAAACCCTGCCCAAAAGCCGCAGGCAAGAAATTAGCATTAAGGCTTCCAATAAGACCATAATTATTTAAGAGAATATACCGCGGGATAATAGTAACCTGCACAGGTATGATAAAAGTGGCCACAACCATCACAAGCCAAAACCGCTTTAACGGAAAATCAAACCTAGCAAAGGCGTACCCCGCCAAAGCGCACACAAATGTCTGCAAAATGGCAGGCACAGAGGCCGCCAGCAAAGATGTGCGCAAGGTTGACCAGTAATCAAGCACCCTAAGTGCCCGGCGGTAGTTGCCCAAGTATATACCAGAAGGCAACCAGTTAACCGCAGGGTTTACCAGGTCATCCAAGTCCATAAAAGAACTAACCAGCATATACAGTACCGGATACAAATATATAAACCCAATGCCAATTAGCAAGGCATATACCACAAGCTTCATGATAAGCCCGTTCTTTATTTTCATATCTCAATCCTCTCCTTGTCACGGAATAGGAAAAACACAACGCCAATCAGCGCAAAATTGACAACAAAAGATATCCAGCTCATGGCCGCGCTATAGGAGTACACACGCCCAATGGTACGCATATGCATCTGGATTTCCTCGTTAACGGGGGTAGTGGCAAAGCCCGCCAACACTACAATTGTGTACACAGTACTAATCAAAATCATGGGCTTCATAAAGGGCAATGTAACTTTCCAGAAAAACTGCCAACCGGATGCGCCGTCAATAGCCGCCGCCTCGTATAGTGGGCGGCTAATTTTCTGCAAGCCCGCCAAGAAGATAAGAATCTGCACTTCCGAGAACCATAGTATTGTCACGATATGGTCAAACACATAAATAAGCGGTGTGCCCACAGCCCCCATGCCATCTATGAAATTGTAAATTGTGTACCGCCCAGGGGAAATAATAGTGGCGGCGTTATTGGCAATTAGCTCGTTAATAACAGGCCCGCTTATTACAATAGCGGGGAAGAAAAACAGCGCCCTAAAAAAAGTACGCCCGCCAAATTTGCCGTTTAGCAAAATAGCAATAATAAGACATGTCACAACGATTATTGGCGTAGAAAAAAGCACCGAGTACACAGACTCCATTAGTGCAATGGTAAAAGTGGTGCTATTTCTAATGGCCTCTGTATACCACTCTATACCCACCCACTCGTATTGCATGCCCGTAGGTGCCAGCGTCACAGAATGAAAGCTCAAGAAAATCGAGTGGAAAAACGGATACATAGTAAACACAAAGAAGCCAATAATCCACGGCAGTAAAAATATATATCCGGATACGGCGTCCCGCATTCTTAGGGTAAACGATAGTTTGCGCTTTTTAGTCATCTGCCACCTCCCATGGGGATGTATAGGGCAGACAGAGCCGCCACTGTAACACCGTTATACACAAACTCGTTGGCAGTATAGTTAACCAAGACAATACCAGTTTCATACTGGTTACGCACAACGCCCTCCTCAAGAACAGTGCGGCGCATAAACTCCTGCCCCATTACATGCCCAAGCACGCTGTTTATATACTGATAAATAAACACAATATTGCCCTGCCAATTCACATATGCAGTAGAATTGAAGTCAGCCAAAGACGTACGCGTAAGATCATGGTTCTCGTAGCCTGTAAGCAAAAATGTGGGGAATACGTTGTAGTCTATATGCTTAAGGATATCTATGGGGCTTGCAAAACTAACATTGGCATAAGGCGCAAACAGGGGCATTGTGCCGGAGAGCACAATCTGCAAAAACGGCACAGTATCTGTTTGGAACAAAAATTGGCTGTTAACCATAGGTGTTGCTATAAAGCTTGCGGCATAAGCTAGCATATACACATTGGGGCGGTACATTGGCACTTGCCCCAGGTTGCGCACTTCTTGTAAAAACAATTCCCGTACTTCTTGGCGGGACAAAGGCTCTGCACGCAAACGTTCCGAAAATAGCCTGCTTGGGATATCGTCCAGTGTTATGCTCCAATCCCCCAGGGCTTCCACTTGGCTTGCCAGGGCGTCTACTGCCAGCGTGGGGCGGGCAAATACATCTGTGCCCAGCCAAATATTGGGGTTATCCCGGGTAGTCCGTACAGGCGACTGGGAAAGGTTTGTGCCTATGCTTCTGTTAGAAATTTGTATCTCTTTGGCACGCAGGGGGTTAAGATAAAAAGATACATAGGCCCCCATTTCTTGCAGGTCATTTGCAAGATTTACAACAGGCCTGCGGGGGGTGTGCGCGCTTAAACTCTGGTGCCCATTAAGCCCGCGCCTTTGCCAGCCCAGTAAGTTGATATGCACATTGTCGGTTATGCCAAGGATTTGGGCCGCCGCTTCCCGCACTGTATCGTGGTGTGTGACCACACGCTCGGATGTAAAAAAGAAGCCCTGCTCCACATCGTTTAAGATAAAATCCAGCATTATTGGGATATCGCCCACATCAGGCATTCTGCTTTCAAGCCCCAAATAATCCCGGTAAAAACGCGCAAAGCCTACATAGTCTGCCTCGTCACCGGCAAAAAAGTGAAAGGATTGACGTGGGTTTACTAGGTTTGCGTCCCTCTGTTTGGTACGTACGCCTGCACCCGCACGGTTAATGGGTTGCATAAATATCTGCCTGTACACAAACCTGCCGGTTACCCAGTTGTAGTACGTCCTGTCCCCGGCAGGGGCGGCACGTAAAAAAGCATGCTCTTCACCGTTTTCCAAAATAGAAAAGAAGCCGTTTTGCCCTGCACCGTGCACCATCCCAAACACAGGGAAATGGACTTCGCGCTCAGGTGCCAAAAAGTCGTTGGGCCTGAAAGATTGCAGGTCGTTTACAACCATTAGGTTGTCTATACCAAGGTCGCTTCCATAGACGCGTTTCTCAAATATATTTACATAGTTTGTTGGCGGGCGGAAGCGTATCAGCGCACCCGGCCCGTCCGGTACAAAAATATAGCCGGGAATTTCGTTACCCACAGTTGCGCCCAAAAATGGCCAAAAATACACAGAGCCAAGTAAAAACGTACCCTCTTCTACAATGGTTTCGTCAAGTAGCTCAAATTGCAGGCCTGTCTCTTCCAGTGTGATTGTAAAGGTGAAGCCTATTTCCTGTGTAGTAAAAAACACATCCATCGTTAGTACATTGCCATCTATGCGGGTGGTGCGCTCTACTGTATCGTGGCTGGCACCTACCATTGCCTCATGGGAGTTTTCGTTAAAGGCGTCTATGCTTACCAAGGAGTTTGCAATACCTGCCCATGTTGCGTTTAAGTTGTCGGGCCTATCTACAGGCACAGAGCCCCATACATATCCGCTTCTTATGTCAACCACCCTGGCAGAGCCCACTTCCTCCCTAAACCAGAACTCCAGCACATGGTTTTGCATAACCAACTCAAAGCCGTCGGTTGTAAGGCGGTTTTCTACTATTGCGTCATTTTCGGCACGGGTATGACGGCTAGAGCGTACTTCCCTGGACAGGACTTCCGCATCTATAACCAGCCCATCCAATAAAGGGCTGGCAACAGTGGGGACTGCCATGCCAATACATAGCAGTATCACTAAAACCACACTCAACCTCTTAATATCCAATCGCACGATGCCCAACCTCCCTAACCAAAGAGTACAGCATGTCTATCAAGTTATCCCAAAACATATAAATCATGAAAAGCACAACCACTACCAAAAACGCAAACGCAATAGTAAGGAAAATATTCTTCCATACAACAGATAAATCAAAGTCATGTATCTCCTTTAGGCCAATAAAAATTAGCACACCAACCCATGTGTAGAGCGCAAAACTGCCCATGGTCATCACAAACTGCTCGTTAAAGGTAAGGAAATGGGACACAATAATCAAAATTGGCATAAACAAGATATATGGCGAAAAGGCATATGCCGTAAGATTAAACACATCTTTGTACCGCCCGCGCCCGTCTGTAATAGAGGCCACAAGATAGTTGCAGTTAACAAACAGCGCCACCCCGGGGATAAACAGCATAGAGAAATATAAAACTGCATACCCCCCGTCAACCTCGAATGGGAAGTGCCTAAACAAAAAGCCCGTAGCAAGAAAAGACCCCAAAAACACCAGATATGCGACTGCCATTAATATAATCGCTGCCTTGGTGCCGCCCTTATCGTCGTTACGCAGGTAGTAATAGCTATCTATTGGGTGACGGATAAAATCCTTGATATACAGTAAGTCGGCCACAAGTCGTATGCCCGTGACCCGCTTTATTCCGGGCCGTAAGTCCGGCAAAAATTTGAGCCTGCGGTTTAGTAGCTTAACGGTCATCCACACAAGCCAAATCACAAATACAATAATAATAATCCTGTTAAAATTGGCAATTATCCAAGCGTCTCGTATCTGCCAAAAAGCATCGGAATACCAGCCCCTGGCCGCTGCCAGCTCAAAAAAGTACGCGGCACGTTCGTAGTCACGCAATTGGTAATATCCGCGCCCAATAAACAAATTTGTAATACGCAAAGAGCCGCCTTCCCTGCGGACATTGCGCCATAACTCCAGGCTTTCCCGGTAATAACCCTGCTCATGAAGGTGGATTGCACTGTGTATAGTGGCGGCAAAATTGGTGGGTACATATACATGCACCATACCCCGCCCCCGGTCCAGTACGTACAGGCTGTTATGCTCGTCAACTTCTATGGCGGATACAATGGTAAAAATACCACTACGCTCTACAGATATGGCGCGGCCGCCAAATGTGAACACATATATCCCTTCCTGGGTGTATTCGTAAATGAGGCCCGTGTCGGTTACGGCATACATTTGGCCGTATCTGCCTACGGCAATATCTACAAAATTGAGCTCGCCAACAATGTTTGCGTGCCCGCCGCCCAGTATGTTAGCACCTGCTACATTGTGGGCCATTACCGCATTTGGCATAGAGTGCTGTGTAACGGTACGCAGTAAGCCCCTTGGGTCAAGTGCCATGTTGGTAAAAGTAGGGGGCGTGCGGCGTACAAGCCTTGCCAATTGCACATCAGACAAAATCAAATTTTGCAGCACTTCCATGGGAGAGAGCTGTACATTGGTCAGGCCAAAAAAGCCGATAAACTCGCCGTCGTCAGTTAGCTGGATAATGCCGTCAAAGGTACCTTCCGAGACAACATATATGATACCCGCATGGTCAACAAGCACCCGTTGGGGCCTAAAGCTGGTGTTCTCGCCAAAAATAATATCTGTAGGGCGGGTGATTTCTTGCAATAGATTCCCCTCTAAGTCAAACCTGAAAACAGTGCCATTGCCGTTATCTGCCACAAAAAGTTCGTTGTCCCGTGTGATAAAAACACCTGTTGGGCGGTTAAAGGGGCCTTCTGCCACCACCCACAAATCGCGAGTTTCTAAATCCAGGGCAACAATACGCCTGTTGCCGGTATCCGCAACGTACAGCACGCCTTCATGTAAATGCATATCCTCGGGGGATTCCAGCTCCCCGTCTGTAAACAAAATTTCGGAGATGACATAGGCATCCTGTGTGCGCATAAACAAATATGGATTGCCTTCTGCATAGGTAAATGTGGCGGCGTTTTGACCTGCGGCATCCTGGGCAAAAACAGTAATATTTGGGAGTGCTGCCAATATAAAGACCAAAATCACACAAGCTAATCTTCTCACGGGGTAGCTCCCTTCTTATTTAATACCCGAATGGGCCATGGTGTTCATGACGCTGGACTGCATTATCATAAAAATAATAAAATTGGGGATAAACATCAAAACCCCAGCCGCCGCGCCCATACCAAGCCCTGCCAGGGAGCCAATGCTACGCTCTATTAAGTTACCGGCAAAAAACGCGAATGTCCTAAGGGATTCCCGCTCTACAAACATTTCACTGGTTTCTGTATGGTTCCACGCTATCTGGAAAGATAGTATGAAAAGGGTGGCCAAGGCTGGCTTAACCAGCGGTGTAATAATACGCAGCACAATATAATAATCGCTTGCGCCGTCTATACGAGCCGCCTCTACCAGCGCGTCCGGTATCTGGTCTATAAACTGTTTTACAAGAAACAGCCCAACAGGAAACGCAAGCATTGGCAATATATGCACTAGTGGCGTATCCAGCATCCCCATACCACCAACTATGATATAGCGGGGTATCAAAACAGCAATGGGCACAAACATCATAGATATTTGGTTAATCTTAAACAGCAAATCCCGCCCCCTAAACTTGCGTTTAGAAAGCACATATCCAGCGCAAACAGACATAGAAACCGAAGCCAATATAGTGGCCCCGGTCACCCAAAAAGTGTTAAACAAGTACACGCTGGCCGGTTGTTGCCCGCGGTTTGCAATCCTAAAAAGCCGGATAAAACTCTCCAAGGTTGGGCGCCTGGTTGTAAACTGCGGCGGGAAAAGCATTAGTTCATCCAAGGGCTTGAAGGCGTGGAAGATAATAAACACAATAGGCAGTGCCATAAACACTACAATAGGCAACAAAACCAGGTAAAACTTAATCTGGCTCACATGAAAGCGGTCAGGGTTTATAAGTGAGTTGCGATAGCTGTTGTTCCTTTTTACTTTTCTCATGGCCGCCTCCTTAGTCGTTATCGCCAAATAGCTTGTATGCCACACGCGACATTATCCAAATAATTGCAAGCAGTATTACAGAAAGGGTTGCGGCATATCCCATTTCGAAGCGGGTAAAGCCAAAGTCCTCTATGTGGTTGAGTATGACTTGGCCCGCATACTGGGGTGTGGGGTTTGTCCCTGTAAGGGCAACACCCATGCCGGAGGCGCTAAACGTGCCAACAATGGCCATTACCGCAGAGAATAGCATTTGCGGCTTGATATTTGGAATAGTTACATATATTACTTCCTGGAAGCGGTTGCGGACACCGTCTATATAGGCGGCTTCGTACTGCTCTTTATCCACGTTAAGGATACCGGAAATCATTGCAAGAAAACCCACGCCCATACTTGACCATAGCCCCACACCAATCATGATGGGCATCAAAAAAGTAGGCGCATCTGTAGAAAGAAACGCAATAGGCTGGTATATCACGCCCATGCGTATCAAAATAGAATTAAGATACCCCAGCTGGTCACTGGCAAACACAACCTGCCACACAGCACCCATTAACACCGCGCTTGTCATGGTTGGGGAAAAGATAATAATAGTAAAAATCGTACGGGGTAAGCGTGTAAGCTGTGCAACAAGCCACGCCAATATAAAAGAAAGCACATACCCGCCGGGCCCAACAATTAGCGCGTACTGCAATGTGTTGGGCAAGACAGTACTCATCAGCCTTTCGTCTTGGGTAAAGGCGAAAATATAATTGGTAAGGCCGATAAAGGTCGGTACTTCTATTGTATTAAAGCGGGTAAAAGAAAGCCCGATAGCAGCAGCCGTTGGCACAACAATAAACAGCGTAAAGCAGATTATAAAGGGCGCAATAAGCACTATATGGGAGTACTTATCCAGAGCAAGTTTAAGGGAACGCATAGCCGTCGGTCCTCCTCTCTAAGAACTCGTTGCTCAGGAATGACTCAATTGGGCGGATAACAAAATCCCGTACAGGTACGCCGTTTTCTACATAGCCAAACTCCTCCAGGCGGCGGAGTATTTCCCTGTTGGCAATGGTTATTGCGTTATCCAGCGCTACCCGTGGCGAGGCTTGGCCCCCCACTGTGGCAAACCATGCATTGGATATACTGCGCTCTACCATGTAGCTTGCGGGGTGGCGGGGTACTTCCCTTGTCCACTGCCACTGCTCCAGTATCACACTGCGTTCCCGGTCAGAAAAAGGCAGTGCCCGAAATGCATCCAGGTTGGCAGAGCTCCACATAAATTCCGGGCCAAGGCGGTATATCATATTGTAGCCAAATTCAATTTGTGTTTCCGTAGACATCCACCAGCGCAGGAAGTCCCAGGCTTCTTGTTGCATATTAGAGCTTTCCATGATAATGCCGGTAGAAGTTACGGCAAGCTGGTACCTGCGTACAATGCCGTCGTCACCCATTACCCCCGGGCTTATGCCTATATCCCATAGGCCGTCAATTTCCGGGGCGGCAACATTAAAGGCTATCATCTGGTTAATATCCGCAACACCGACAGGTACGGTGCCAAGCCTAAAACTCTGATAAAAACTGGGGATATTGTCTTGCAAGGCGTAAATCCTAAATAAGTCAGTCATAAGGTCAAATGCCGCCAGTGAACCGGGTGTGTTAAGTGCTACACCCATACCGTCCGGGGTATACAAGTCTGCCTGCATTTGAAATATAAAGGGCGCCGTGCCGCCAAAGGACTTGAGCCCAACACCCTGTGACAGCGGTATATTGAAGTTCATACCATTGCGGCGGAGTATTGGCATCATGGCCATTACATCATCCCAGGTATCCGGCGGCTCAAGCCCCAGGCTTTCCAGTATATCTGTGCGGTAGAACATAATTTGCGCGGTTTTGGTTTCTGTTATGGCGTAAATGCCGTCGCCAAATACAAAGGCTTGCAAGGTTGCGGGGTTCATATGCTCTTCCACAAAGGGGATAAAGTCCGGGAATTGTGTAAAGTCTACCAATGCGCCGCGCAGGGCAAACTCAAAGGGTATATGCCCCATAATACCAAGTGCCGCGTCTGGGTTTGTGCCGGATGCATTGGAAAGAATAAGCCGTTGTTCGCTGGGCATAACAGAAAGGCGGACTCGCTGGCCTGTTTCCGGTGTGAAGCGGGAGTCTATAAGGCGTTGCATCATTTCTACAATAAATATTGGGCGCGCAACCCATACCACAAGTTCTTCGTTATCCTCCCGGCCGGAAACGGCAAAGTCATCATTACTGCCAAAAAGGACATGGAAAAACTCCCGTATGCCCTGCCACAAGCTACGGAAAAAGCCCATCCGTGCCGTAGCTAACCGGAAGTCATGGCCGTGAATATATATGCGGTCAAGTAAAAGAGGCTGGTCTTGCAACCCCCCAATAAGATCCGCCAGTGCCAAAGACACATCGCCAACCCAGTTAAGATTGGCAGGCAGGCGGTCTATTCTGTCTACAATACGGTCTATATCTGAAGCGGCAACCCTTAGCACCGTCAGGGGTGCGGGATTCCGGTCTGATATTCTTGGGAATTCTTCGAAGATACTACTCAGCTCTTGGCTGTAATCCATTAGCCTTTGGGTGATGCCTGGGATATACGTTTCTATATCCCACACCCTATGCCTTTGGCCCGGGCCGGTAACACTTGCCAGGCGGCGCAGGTCTGTCGTGATTTGGTTTAGGGAGTCCAGGATATGGCGGATACGGTCATAGTAAGGTTGCAAAGCTGTGGCGTCTGCTTGCAGGCTTAGGGTGTTCCAGCCGGCTTGCAAGTGGATGTAAGTATAGGCGGTCATATTAGCAAAACTGCCCGGCATACCTGTATAGGTAAAGGGTAGGTTGATAAATTCTGTGCTTGGGATCTGCCCGTTTATTAGCAGGTTGTAATACACTTCCATTTCCTGATAAGCCCACTGGCCGTAGCGGAAACTGATTTGGTAAAGGCCCGCCGTTTCTACATAGAACTCCCAGACAAGCCGCTCGCCAATGCGGTGCATGCCTGCGATGTTTATAAGACGGCGCTCTAATTCAAAAGGGTGGATGCGGGGGTTTTGCTCGTTGCCGCTGCCGTTAAAGGAATGAGATTTGGCTATGTGATCTTGTGCTTCTATTACTATGTTGTCTTGCCCGTGGGGGGCGGTTGCCCAATATGTTTCATCAAAGGGGAGTATTTCTTCCGGGGTTAGGATGTATATGGCCTGGATGAGCAGTTCGTGGCTGTGATTTATGATTGTTAGCCGGCTGTTTTCCTGCAAATCAAAGATGAGCGGGCGGCGGCTCAGGGTTACGCTGCTGGCTAAAAAGTCTGTATGAGGGGTTTGGCGGGTTATTTGCGTGGGTATGATTTCATGGCCAAAACGGTCTGTTGCGTACTCCTTAGAATCGTCTGCCCAAATAGATGATAGCTGTACTTGTTGGGCATTGCCGTCTACGCTTACGGTCATACTGCCCCGGGTTATCATGGGGGATGTGGGCATGTATGTCATGGCAATCATGTATTGGCCGGTGGGTACGCCTATATCAAGGGTGATTTCCTTGTATGGCTGTAACACAAAAGGCCCCGTTATCTTGTGGACGGGGGTATCGGGTAGGTGAACCCATGCTAGCTCGTTAATATTGGCGGGGGAGTTGCTTGCGTATGCAAGTACCGCCACCGGGGACATGAGTAGTATTATGATAAATGCCAGTAGTTTCTTTTTCACCCAGCACCTCCGTGCAAATTATGCCAAATGTATTCCTTTATGAACCATGCGACCGCTTAGGACAAAAACGACGTCGCCTTAACTCCTGTGTACTAAAAGAAGGGGGCTGTGCAACAGCAATGTCATTAAGATAGGCGTAGTACACATCATTAAGTTGGGAGTAAAGCTTAGTTAGTGACAACCCCCGCCCCTAACGGGGCACCCCCTTCTCAAGAAGGGGGCTTGAAGCATCCGCGCAATCGAATTACATCGCCATTGCCGGAAGACACAAGCCCCCTTCTTGAGAAGGGGGTGCCGCGGTAGCGGCGGGGGTTGTCACTTACTTTAGTAACTAGCGGTTCGCCTCAAAGTCGGCCTGAACGCGCTCCATTGTTTGGTTAAAGGTTTCCCATTCGCGTACATGGTTGTCATTTACCAGCTGGTACAGTTGGGACGCCACAGCGTGGACATCTGTTTCACCGGCTTGCACTTGTTCCCATAATGGCCAGAATGGCTCCAGTATACCCCAGAAATTGGGGATGAGTTTTTGCACGTCGGCTATCCAGCCATATTGCATGTTTTGGAACTGATACAGATAAC
>Ga0123355_10009284_pt1 | contig 14938 bp, 14 predicted proteins | sample TergutEmb28metaG_3_FD_89872 | JGI IMG/M metagenome (GOLD analysis project Ga0123355, IMG submission 89872) | Embiratermes neotenicus P1 segment gut microbial communities from Petit-Saut dam, French Guiana - Emb289 P1 | ecosystem: Host-associated > Arthropoda: Insects > Digestive system > Gut ...
GGCGTCACCAAGCTCGACCAGATCAAGTTCAAGAGCCGCGAGGAAGCGCAGGCGGAGTCCTTCCGCAAGATGCTGCTGGCGATGGTGCGCGACCTGCGCGTCATCCTGGTGAAGCTCGCCGACCGCACCCACAACATGCGCACCATCGAGGCGATGGCTCCGTCGCGGCGCCGGGCGATCGCCCGCGAGACGCTCGAGATCTACGCGCCGATCGCCGAGCGGCTCGGGCTCTACAACATGAAGCTCGAGCTCGAGGACCTCGGCTTCAAGGCGCTCTATCCGCGCCGCTACCACGTGCTCGAGCGGGCGCTCAAGCGCGCGCGCGGCAACCAGAAGGAGTTCCTGAAGAAGATCGAGCAGCAGCTGAACGCGGCCCTGCTGAAGGCCGAGATCCCGGCGCACGTGGTGACGCGCGAGAAGCACCTGTACAGCATCTACCGCAAGATGCGCCGCAAGCGCGCGCTGCTCAACGAGATCGTCGACGTCTACGGCCTGCGCATCGTCGTCGACAGCCCCGACATCTGCTACCGCGCGCTCGGCGTGGTGCACTCGGTGTTCAAGCCCATGCCGGGGCGCTTCAAGGACTACATCGCCATCCCGCGCGTCAACGGCTACCAGTCGCTGCACACGACGCTGTTCGGTCCCAACGGCGTGCCGATCGAGGCGCAGATCCGCACCGGCGACATGCACCGCGTCGCCGAGGCCGGCATCGCGGCGCACTGGAAGTACAAGATCGGCGGCGATACCGGCTCCATGCAGCAGGAGCGCACGCGCGAGTGGCTCTCCAGCCTGGTGTCGCTGCAGGAAGCCGGCACTTCCGAGGAATTCCTCGAGAGCGTCAAGGTCGACCTGTTCCCCGACAAGGTGTACGTCTTCACCCCCAAGGGGCAGATCCTGCGCCTGCCCTCGGGCGCCACGGTGGTGGACTTCGCCTACGCGGTGCACACCGACATCGGCAACCGCTGCGTCGCCGCCAAGGTGGACCGGCGCCTGACGCCGCTGCGCACCGTGCTGCGCAACGGCCAGACCGTCGAGATCATCAGCGCCAAGGGCGCGACTCCCAATCCCTCGTGGGTGAATTTCGTGGTCACCGCCAAGGCGCGCAGCGCCATCCGCCACTACCTCAAGGGGCTGCGGCGCACCGAGGCGATCGCGCTCGGCTCGAAGCTGCTGGCGCAGGCGCTCGGCGAGTTCTCGCTGTCGCTCGAGGACGTGAGCGAGGAGGTGCGCCGCGCAGCGCTCGGCGAGCTCGGCATGAAGGACATCGACGAGCTGTACGAGAAGGTCGGCCTGGGCGAGCGACTCGCCCCGCTGGTCGCCCGCCGCCTGCTGCCCGCCGCGCCGGCCGCGAACGGTCCCGGGGGTCTCGCGCCGCTCGCGATCGCGGGCACCGAGGGCCTGCTGGTCACCTACGCGCGCTGCTGCTTCCCGATACCGTACGACCCGATCTTCGCCTTCCTGTCCGCGGGGCGCGGCATCGTGATCCACCGCGAGAACTGCGTCAACGTCGAGGACTACCGCAAGCACCCGGAGAACTGGCTGCCGGTGAGCTGGCAGACTGCGCCCGACCGGCTGTTCGCTGCCGAGATCCGCGTGTATGTCGCCAACCGCACCGGAGTGCTGGCGGCTGTTGCGGCGGCGATCGCCAGCACCGAAACCAACATCGATCACGTCTCCATCGACGAGCAGGACAGCGACACCGCGGTGCTCACCTTCGAGCTGCGGGTGCGCGACCGGCGCCATCTCGCCCGCCTGGTGCGGGTCATCCGCCGCATGCCGGACGTAACGCGCGTGACGCGCACCATCGCCGCCCATGCGCGTGACGGCGGTCAGCCGGTCGAGGCCGACCACGACGGCGACCCCGACGCCGACGGGGACAGCGACGGCGACGACAGCACCTGACTGCCAACCACTTCCCAAGGAGCAACCGATGAGCCGTCAGCCCATTCACACCGAGCGCGCACCCCAGGCGATCGGCCCCTATTCGCAGGCCGTGCGGGCCGGTGACACCGTGTATCTGTCCGGTCAGGTGCCGTTCGACCCCACGACCATGCAGCTGGTAAGCGGCGACATCGAGGCGCAGACCCGGCGGGTATTCGAGAACCTCAAGGCGGTCGCGGAAGCCGCCGGTGGCTCGCTGGCGCAGGCGGTCAAGTTCACCATCTTCCTTACCGACCTCAGTCACTTCGCCAAGGTCAACGAGATCATGGCGCTCTACTGCAGCAAGCCCTACGCGGCGCGCTCCACGATCGGCGTCGCGCAGCTGCCGCGCGGCGCCCAGATCGAGATCGAGTGCGTCCTGCACCTGGGCTGAAGCCGGCGCCGCGTGCCGCGGTGGCGGCGGTGCGCGCCGAGCAGCGGCCGGTGACGACGCTGCGTGGCGTCGGCGCCGCGCTCGCGCAGCGCCTGGCGCGGCTCGGCGTGACACGCGTGGCCGATCTGCTGTTCCTGCTGCCGTTGCGCTACGAGGACCGCACGCACCTCGCGAGGATCGGCGCCCTGCAGCCGGGCGTGCGCGCGGCGGTGGAAGGGGAGATCCAGCTGACCGAGGTGGCCTTCCGGGGGCGCCGTCAGCTGCTGTCCCGCATGACCGACGGCACCGGTGTGCTGACGCTGCGGTTCTTTCATTTCTCCGCAAGTCAGCAGCAGAACCTGGCGCGCGGCACCCGCCTGCGCTGCTTCGGCGAAGTGCGGCGGGGACCGCTGGGACTGGAGATGGTGCACCCCGAGTACCGGCGCCTGTTCGGCGAGAGCGCGCCGCTGGAAGACACGCTCACACCCATCTATCCCCTGACGGAAGGCATCCCGCAGGGTCGGCTGCGGGCGCTGATCGGCGAGGCGCTGCGCGAGCTCGGCGCTTGCGGGCTCAGCGACTGGATACCCGCAGGCGTCGCGCTGCCGCCGAAGCTGCCCGCGCTGCAACAGGCGCTCGCCTACCTGCACGCCCCGCCGCGCGGCGCGCAGCTCGGCGAGCTCGCCGCGGGCCTGCATCCGGCGCAGCGGCGTCTCGCCTTCGAGGAGCTGCTGGCGCACCACCTGGCGCTGAAGCTGCGCAAGCGCACGCTGCAAACCGATCCCGCGCCGCCGCTCGCGGACGACGCCGGCCTCGCGCGGCGCTTCGTCGCGGCGCTGCCGTTCGCGCTCACGCGCGCGCAGACGCGCGCGCTCGCCGACGTGACGCGCGATCTGAGCGGCGGCGTGCCGATGCTGCGACTGCTGCAGGGCGACGTCGGCTGCGGCAAGACGGTGGTGGCGGCGGCGGCGGCCGCGCGCGCCGCCGGCAGCCGGAAGCAGGCCGCCCTCATGGCGCCCACGGAGCTGCTCGCGGAGCAGCACTGGCGCAACTTCCGCGACTGGTTCGCCCCGCTCGGGGAGACGGTGGCGCTAGTGTCGGGTTCGCAGCCGGCACGCACGCGGCGCAGCGCGCTGGCAGCCATCGCCGCGGGCGACATCCGCATAGTGGTCGGCACGCACGCCCTGTTCCAGCAGGGCATGGAGTTTGCCCACCTGGCGCTGGTCATCGTCGACGAGCAGCACCGCTTCGGCGTGCAACAGCGCCTCAAGCTCTCGGAAAAGGGACAGCGGGCCGGCCGCCTGCCTCACCAGCTCATCATGACGGCGACCCCCATCCCGCGCACGCTCGCCATGACCGCCTACGCCGACCTCGACATCTCGGTGATCGAGGAGCTGCCTCCGGGACGCACGCCGGTGCAGACGGTGGTCGTGAGCGAGCCGCGCCGCGCGGAGGTCGTGGCGCGGATCGTCGCAGCCTGCCACGCGGGGCGGCAGGCGTACTGGGTATGTCCGCTGATCGACGAGTCCGACGAGCTGCGCGCCCAGGCGGCGGAGGAGACCGCGGCGCGCCTCGCCGCAGCACTACCCGGCGTAAAGGTCGGCCTCGTTCACGGACGCCTGCCGGGTACGGCCAAAGACCAGGCGATGCTCGCCTTCCAAGCCGGACGGATCCAGCTGCTGGTGGCGACCACCGTCATCGAGGTCGGGGTCGACGTGCCCAACGCGACGCTCATGGTGATCGAGAACGCCGAGCGCATGGGGCTGGCGCAGCTGCACCAGCTGCGCGGACGCGTCGGGCGGGGCACCGCGGCGAGCACCTGCGTGCTGCTGTACCGCACGCCGCTCGCGGCGCTGGCGCGCGAGCGGCTGCACGTCATCCGCGAGAGCGGGGACGGTTTCGAGATCGCGCGCCGCGACCTGGAGCTGCGGGGCCCCGGGGAGCTGCTCGGCACGCGCCAGACCGGCCTGGCGCAGCTGCGCGTCGCCGATCTCATGCGCGATGCAGACCTGCTGCCGCGCGTGCAGGAGTGCGCCGAGCGGCTGCTCGCGGGGTACCCCGAGCACGTCGCGGCACTCGCGGCGCGTTGGATAGGCGCGGACGAATGCTACGGCCGCGTCGGCTGAGGCGCTAACGGTGTGCTAACGTCGCCCGGATGGCCGCCGTTTCCCCGCAGCTGGCATTGCCGCCGAAAGTCGCCGAAGCGCCGCTGGCGCATCGGCTGGCGCGGCGCCTCAGCGAATACGCGCGCCTCTTACGCCTCGACCGGCCGATCGGCACCTGGCTGCTGCTGTGGCCGGCCCTGTGGGCGCTGTGGGTCGCCGGCGAGGGCCGCCCGAGCCCGCGCGTGCTGATCATCTTCGTGCTGGGAGTCGTGGTGATGCGCGCCGCCGGTTGCGTGATCAACGACTTCGCCGACCGCAACATCGACCCGCACGTGCGCCGCACCCGCGACCGGCCGCTCGCCGCGCGGCGCGTGTCGCCGGTCGAGGCGCTGGCGCTGTTCGCGGCGCTGCTGCTCGTGGCGCTGTTGCTGGTGACGCGCCTCAACGGGTTCACGGTGAAGCTCGCCTTCATCGGCGCGCTGCTCACCGTCTCCTACCCGTTCGTCAAACGCGTCTTCCCAATGCCGCAGTTGTATCTCGGCATCTCCTTCGGTGGCTGGAGCGTGCTGATGGCGTTCGCGGCCCAGACAGAGGCGCTGCCGCGCGTCGCCTGGCTGCTGTACATCGCCGCGGTCATCTGGGCGGCGATCTACGACACCCTCTACGCCATGATCGACCGCGAGGACGACTTACGGATCGGTGTGAAGTCGAGCGCCATCCTGTTCGCCGACATGGACAAGCTCCTGATCGGCGTCATGCAGCTCATGATGCTCGGTGCGCTCACGCTGGTCGGGCGCAGCATGCACTTCGGCCGCTGGTACCAGGCCGGGGTGGTCGCCGCGGCCGTGCTGTTCGCCTGGCAGCAGTGGCTCATTCGCAAGCGCGCGCCGGCCGGCTGCCTGCGCGCCTTCCTCAACAACCAGTACGTGGGACTGGCGGTATTCGTCGGCATCCTGCTGCAGTACGTGTACGCGTAGGCGGGTGGCGCGCGCACACCCGCACCCCGGCTGTGCCGGGCGTGGCGGTCGAGCTTGCCCGTGACGGCCGGCGCGCTCGCCCTGCGGCGGCGGATCGGCTGTACATTCAGTGATCCATTGTCGACTCAACGCGTCACCCTACGTTGACATGATTGCCGGCGCTCGGGCATCGTCGGCCCCCCTGCCGTGCAGGCTGCGCGAGGGACGAGTCCAGATGAGCCAGGCAATGTCTGAGGCGCCGTACGAGCCGATCCGCCACGACTGGTCGCTCGCCGAGGTGCAGGCGCTGTTCGCGCTGCCGTTCATGGACCTCATCCTGAGCGCGCAACGCGTGCACCGCACCCACCACGCGCCCAACACCGTGCAGATGAGCACGCTCTTGTCCATCAAGACCGGGGCATGTCCGGAGGACTGCGCCTACTGCCCGCAGAGCGTGCGCTACGACACTGGAATGGCGCGCGAGGCGCTCCTGGATGTAGCCGCGGTGCGCGAGTGCGCCGCCGCTGCCCGCGCGGCGGGAGCCACGCGCTTCTGCATGGGTGCGGCCTACCGCGCGCCCAAGGCTAAGGACCTCGAGGTGATCGCCGAGATGATCCGCGAGGTGCGCGCGCTCGGCCTGGAGAGCTGCGCCACGCTCGGCATGCTCACCCGCGAGCAGGCCCGCCGGCTTCGGGCGGCCGGCCTCGACTACTACAACCACAACCTGGACACCTCGCCCGAGTTCTACGGCGAGATCATCACCACGCGCAGCTACCAGGACCGGCTCGACACCCTGGAGGCGGTGCGCACCGCCGGGCTCAAGGTGTGCTGCGGCGGCATCATCGGCATGGGCGAGTCGTCCACCGATCGCGCGCAGCTGCTGCGCACGCTCGCGAATCTGCCCGAGCACCCCGAGAGCGTGCCGATCAACCGCCTGGTGCGCGTCCGCGGCACGCCGCTCGCCGGTGCCGCGGACGTCGATCCTTTCGAGTTCGTGCGCACCATCGCCGTGGCGCGCGTGCTGATGCCGCGCGCACACGTACGCCTCTCGGCTGGGCGCGAGGCCATGAGCGATGAGCTGCAGGCGCTGTGCTTCCTCGCGGGCGCCAACTCCATCTTCTACGGCGAGAAGCTGCTCACCACCGGCAACCCCGACGTGGCGCGCGACCGGGCGCTGTTCGCGCGTCTCGGGCTCACGGCCGAAGGCCATGAAACGGGACGCGCTGGCGCTTGATGCGGCGCTCGCGCAGCTCGAGGCGGCGCAGCTGCGGCGCGCCCGAACGACCGTGGAGCGCTGCAGCACGGGCGGCGGGCGGGCGCTCACGGTCGCCGGCGGGCGCGAGCTGATCGACTTCAGCAGCAACGATTACCTGGGGCTCGCGCGCCACCCGGCGCTCGCCGAAGCCATGAGTGCCTGCGCGGGGCGCCGCGGCGCGGGGAGCGGCGCCGCCCATCTCATCACCGGCCACGGCACCGAGCACGCGCGGCTCGAGGAGGAGCTTGCCGCCTTCACGGGGCGTGAGCGTGCGCTGCTCTTTTCCACCGGCTACATGGCGAACCTCGCCGTCATGGACGCCCTCACCGGGCGGGGCGAACGGGTGCTGCTCGATCGGCTCAGTCACGCCTCGCTCATCGACGGCGCGCGGCTTTCGGGGGCGGCGCTCAAGCGCTATGGCCACGGGGATGCGGAGTCCGCCGCGCGTCTGCTGGCCGCCGATCCGCGTCATACTGCGCTGATCGCCACCGACGGCGTGTTCAGCATGGATGGAGATCTCGCCCCGCTGCCGGCGCTCGCACGCCTCGCCGGGACGCAGCACGCGTGGCTGGTGGTCGACGACGCGCACGGCCTGGGGGTCGTGGGTGACACCGGCGGCGGCGTGCTCGAGCACTTCGGACTCGGCTGTGAGCAGGTGCCGGTGCTGGTCGGCACGCTCGGCAAGGCGTTCGGGTCCTTCGGCGCGTTCGTGGCCGGCGCCGCGGACCTCATCGAGTTCCTCATCCAGAAGGCGCGCACCTACATGTTCACGACGGCGCTGCCGCAGCCGGTCGCGGCGGCCACCCGCGCGGCGCTCGCACTCGCTCAGGCAGAACGGTGGCGGCGTGAGCGCCTGAGGAGTCTCACGGGGCGCTTCCGCGCCGCCTGTGCCGCCGCCGGCGTCCCCCTGAGCGCCTCCACCACCCCCATCCAGCCCGTTGTGCTCGGGAGCCCCGCGGCAGCGCTGGCGGCTCAGCGGGAGCTGGGGGAAGCGGGTTTGTGGGTAGTGGCGATCCGCCCCCCTACCGTGCCCGCCGGCGGCGCGCGGCTGCGCGTCACCCTGTCCGCGGCCCACACGGAGGCGCAGATCGATCGGCTGGTGGAACAGCTGTCGCGCGTGTGCGCACGGGCGCGGTGCGGGACCGCCGAAGCGTGAGCGCGCTGTACTACGAGGTGCACGGCGGGGCAGGCCGACAGGACGTGGTGCTGCTGCACGGTTGGAGTCTCAATCTGCGGGTGTGGGACGGGCTGGTGCGCGAGCTCGCGCCGCGCTTTCGGCTCATCGCGATCGATCTGCCCGGACACGGGCGCAGCAACTGGGATCCGCGGGCCACGACACCGGCTGCGCAGGCCTGGCGCGTGCACGAGACGCTGGCTCCGCTCACCGAGCGCTATACGCTCCTCGGCTGGTCCCTCGGCGGGCAGCTGGCGCTCGACCTCGCCGCGGCGCTCCCCGCCGCCATCGAGCGCCTCGCGCTCATCGCCACCACACCCAAATTCCTTGCGGGACCCAACTGGCGCTGCGGCACCCCGCGGCCGCTGCTCGCCCGGCTGTCGCATCGTCTGCATGCCGAGGGCGAGCGTGCCGTGAGCGAATTCCTCGCGCTGCAGGTGCGCGGCAGCGCGCCGCGCACGGCCGCCCGGGTCCTCGCGAGGCTCCGTGCGGCGCTCGCCCACGGTGCCGCGCGGCCGGAGGCGCTGACCAACGGGCTGGTGCGCCTGCGCGACGGGGATCTGCGCCCGGCGCTGTCTCTGGTGCGCGTGCCGGCGCTGGTGATCGCCGGTCAGCGGGACCGCATCATTCGTCCGGCCGCCTCACGTGCGCTCGCGGCGGCACTTCCCCGCGCCCGCTATGTCGAGGTGGCGGGCGCGGCTCACGCGCCCTTCCTGTCGCATCCGGTGCAGTTCGCCCGCCAGCTCACGGGGTTCCTGCGTGGTTGAGCCGGAGGTCACCTTCCGCCTCGACCGCGCGCGCATGCGCGAGGCCTTCGAGCGCGCGAGCAGCCGCTACGACGCCGGTGCGCGCCTGCAGACGCAGGTGTCGCAGGAACTGCTCGAGCGGCTGGCGCCGTTTCACTTTGAGCCCCGCGCGGTGCTCGACCTGGGCAGCGGCACTGGCCGCGTCACGCGCGAGCTCAAGCGCCGCTATCCGCGCGCCCTCGTCATCGCTCTCGACCTCTCGCCCGGAATGCTGCGCGAGGCGCACCGGCATCAGGGGCTGTGGCGGCGCTTCACCCGAGTGTGCGGAGATGCCCTGCGGCTGCCACTCAGGGACGGCAGCATCGACGTCGTGTTCAGCAACCTGATGCTGCAGTGGTGCGAGCCGCTCGATGCCGCCCTCGCCGAGGTGCGGCGCGTTCTGAAGAGCAGCGGCTTTTTCGCCTTCAGTACCTTCGGCACCGACACGCTCCACGAGCTGCGCGCCGCGTGGGCGCGGGCCGACGGCTACAACCACGTGAATCACTTCCCCGACATGCACGAGGTGGGCGACGCGCTGGTGCGAGCCGGGCTCATCGAGCCGGTGCTGGACGTCGACCGTATCGAGATCGGCTACCGGAACGCGCTGGCGCTGATGCGCGATCTGAAAGCGATCGGCGCACACAACGTCACGGCCGGCCGTTCGCGTACGCTCGCCGGCCGCGCACGGCTCGAGCGCATGCAGCAGGCTTACGAGGATTACCGCCGCGACGGTCGTCTGCCGGCCACGTACGAAGTGATCTACGGCGCGAGCTGGGGCGCTGCCGGTCGCCCGGCCGCCGCCGCCGTGGGCGGGGTCGCGCGCATCGCACCCGGCTCGATCCGACACGCGGGGAAAACGCTGGGCTCGATCCGACACGCGGGGAAAACTTGAGGGGGCGCGGAATCTTCATCACCGGCACCGACACGGGCGTCGGCAAGACGGTCGTGGCCTGCGCGCTAGTGCGGGCGCTCCGGGCCCAGGGCGCGCGGGTCGCGGTGATGAAACCGGTGGCCTCCGGCGCAGTGCCGACGCCCGGGGGACTCCGCAACGCCGATGCCCTGGCGCTCATGGAGGCGGCGGGTGCAACCGTCGGCTACGCCCAGGTGAATCCGTACTGCTTTCAACCCCAGGTTTCGCCACACATCGCAGCAAAAGAGGCCGGAATTGAGGTGGATACCGGCCTGATCCGGCATGCCTACGACGCGCTGGCGGCGAACTCGGACTGGGTCGTGGTGGAGGGGGCCGGGGGCTGGTTCGCGCCGATCAACGAGCATCAGACCATGGCCGACCTCGCGTGGTCGCTGTCGGTGCCCGCAGTCATGGTGGTAGGCCTGAAACTCGGGTGCCTCAACCACGCGCAGCTGACGCGCTTAGGCGTCGAGGCACAGGGGGTGAGCCTCGCCGGCTGGATCGCGAACGCGATCGACCCGGCGATGAGGCGTGTCGCGGCGAACGTCCGCGCACTCGAGCGGCTGCTCGGTGAACCGGCGCTCGCGGTGCTGCCGCACCGCGACGATGCGGGCGCCGGATTCGCGCTCACGCAGGTCGCGCAGCGCCTGACGGCGCGCGATAAGCTGCTGAAGCGCCTTGAATAAAAGCCCTCGCGCGCTACGATCCGGGCGTGGAATCAGAGCCGCTGCGTATCGAGATCTGCCCTAACTGCTCCCTCAGCGTGCGGGGTGCACGGCTGTTCTTCGCCGGTGCCTGCGTCGCGCCCTGCGGCATCGCCGGCTTTCTTGCCCTCAGGGGATTCTGGCCCGTGTTGCCGTTCGCGGGCCTCGAGATGGCAGTGCTCGGGTGGGCGCTCAACGTCTGCCTGCGGCGCCGTTTTCACAGCCAGACCATCACCGTCACCGATGCCGACGTGAGCATCGATACGCGCGGACGCACGCGCAGCGAGCACGTCGTGTTCCCGCGGCATTGGGCGCAGGTTAAACTGCGCCGCCCCGCGGCACGCTTGCACCCGAGCCGGCTCACCATCGAGTCGCACGGCCATCAGTGCGAGCTGGGCAGTTTCCTCACGGAAGAGGAGCGGCGCGGATTGGCGCTGCGGTTGCAGCGCCTCATCGGCCGCGTCGACGAGTCTCCGTCCTGGCGCTGAGCTCGGGAAGGCGGCTGACGGTGGAGCGGGTTTGCATCCTGAAGTTGCGCGCGCCCCCGGACCACCGGGTGGCGCGCTGTAAGGCACGTTAACGATGATTCGCGAAAAGCTCGCCGCCTCTCTCGCTCTCGCCTTCGCGGCGGCCGTCGGCGCACTGCCGGCGTGCGCCGAGGAACAGTCCGGCTGGCGTCAGCTCAACCTGCCGCGCGGTGTCACCGACATCAGCCGCAAGATCTATGACCTGCACATGAAGATCTTCTGGATCTGCGTCGTGATCGGCGTGATCGTGTTCGGCGTCATGATCTGGTCGATCGTCACCTACCGCAAGTCGCGGGGCGCGGTCCCCGACGTGACGCTGGTGCACAACACCAAGGTCGAGGTCATCTGGACCATCGTCCCGGTGATCATCCTGGTCGTCATGGCGGTGCCGGCGGCGAGAACACTGGTGGAAATTGAGGACACCAGCCGCACCGAGCTCACCATCAAGGTGACCGGCTTCCAGTGGGGCTGGCAATACGACTACCTCGACAACGGCGTGATGTATTTCTCGCATCTCGACCGCGACAGCAATGCGGCGCGGGAGCTGCTCTCGGGGATCGATCCGAACAGCGTCCCGCACTACCTGCTGAACGTCGATCACCCGTTCGTGGTGCCGGTCGACACCAAGGTGCGCCTGCTGATCACCGGCGCAGACGTCATCCACTCCTGGTGGGTGCCGGCCTTCGGGGTGAAGAAGGATGCGATCCCGGGCTTCGTCAACGAAGCCTGGTTCAAGATCGACGCGGACAAGCCCGGGCTGTACCGCGGACAGTGCGCGGAGCTCTGCGGCCGCGACCATGGTTTCATGCCGATCGTCGTCGACGCCCGCTCCAAAGCCGACTTCGCGGCGTGGCTCAAAGCCAAGGCCGCCGAGCAAAAGCAGGCGGCCGCGCCGCCGGCGGTCCCGTCGGCCGCACCGGCTGCCCCGGCGGGCACGCCCGCCGCCGCCAACCCTGCTGCTGCCACCGGAGCGCGCGCCGCTCCCGCCGGCAACCGTGCCGGCGCCTCCACCTCCTGATCGCAAGAACCGCTAGGAAGCCGCCATGGCCGAAGTCCTCGCACACGCTGAGCCGCACGACGATCACGACCACAAGCCGCATGGCTGGCGGCGCTGGGTCTACGCGACCAATCACAAGGACATCGGCACGATGTACCTGATCTTCGCGTGCACCATGTTCTTCATCGGCGGCGGCGCGGCGATGCTGATCCGCCTCGAGCTGTTCAAGCCGGGCCTGCAGTTCTTCGATCCGCAGTTCTTCAACTCCCTCACCACCATGCACGCACTGATCATGATCTTCGGCGCGGTCATGCCAGGGTGGACCGGACTCGCGAACTGGATGATCCCGATGCAGGTGGGGGCGCCCGACATGGCGCTGCCGCGGCTGAACAACTTCAGCTTCTGGATCCTGCCGTTTGCGTTCACGCTGCTGATCGCGTCGTTTTTCGTGCCCGGCGGTGCGCCCGCGGGCGGCTGGACCATGTATCCGCCGCTGATCCTGCAGACCGGCACCGCGTTTCCGATGCTGATCTTCTCCATCCACCTGATGGCATGTCCTCGATCCTCGGCGCCATCAACGTCATCGTGACCATCATGAACATGCGCGCGCCGGGGATGACGCTGCTGCGCATGCCGCTGTTCGTGTGGAGCTGGCTGATCACCGCGTACCTGCTGATAGCGGTGATGCCGGTGCTCGCAGGCGGGGTCACCATGCTGCTCACCGATCACTTCTTCGGCACCACCTTCTTCACCGCGGCCGGTGGCGGCGACCCGGTGATGTTCCAGCACATCTTCTGGTTCTTCGGCCACCCGGAGGTTTACATCCTCATCCTGCCGGCGTTCGGCATCGTCTCCGAGATCCTGCCGACGTTCTCGCGCAAGCCGCTGTTCGGCTACGAGGCCATGGTGTACGCGATTGCCTCGATCGCCTTCCTGTCGTTCATCGTGTGGGCGCACCACATGTTCACCGTCGGCATGCCGCTCGCCGCGCAGCTGTTCTTCATGCTGTCCACCATGCTGATTGCCGTGCCGACGGGCGTGAAGGTGTTCAACTGGACCGTCACGATGTGGAAGGGCTCGCTGTCGTTCGAGCCGCCGATGCTGTTCGCGCTGGCATTCCTGTTCCTGTTCACCATCGGCGGCTTCTCGGGCCTGATGCTCGCCATCGTGCCGGCGGACTACCAGTACCAGGATACCTACTTCGTGGTGGCGCACTTCCACTACGTGCTGGTGCCGGGCGCCATCTTCGGCATGATGGCCGGGGTCTACTACTGGCTGCCGAAATGGACCGGCCACATGTACGATCTGACGCTCGCCAAGTGGCATTTCTGGCTGTCGGCGATATTCGTGAACGTGCTGTTCTTCCCGCAACACTTCCTGGGACTGGCGGGCATGCCGCGCCGCATCCCCGACTACGCCGTGCAGTTCACCGACTGGAACATGGTGTCCTCGATCGGCGGGTTTGCCTTCGGCGCATCCCAGCTGCTCTTCCCCTACATCATCTGGAAGTGCGTGCGCGGCGGTGAGCGCATCGGCAACAAGGCCTGGGAGGGCGCACACGGCCTCGAGTGGGAGCTGCCCTCGCCGCCGCCGTATCACTCCTGGACCGAGACGCCTTCCGACGCCGTGATCGCCCGCGGCGCGGAGCATTGATGGAGCCGGCGGACATGGCGGGAGATGACGCGGACCGCCGCCGGCGCGTGCGCCGCACGGCACTGCTGCTGGCGCTGATCGCGGCCGCGTTCTATGTCGGCTTCATCGTCATGAGCGTGGTGCGCGGCGCGAAATGAGCGACCTCAAACGCGAGAACCGCAGCATGACCTGGAAGCTGCTCGCCATTGCGGCCGGCAGCTTCGCTTTCGGCTTCGCGCTGGTGCCGCTCTACAACGTGCTGTGCTCGGTGACCGGCTACGGCGATCAGGCGAAGCTGCTGCAGAAAGTGAGCGCCATCGAGCACCCGCAGCCGAACCGCACCGTGACGGTGGAGTTCCTGGCCGACGTGGCGAGCGCCGGCAGCTGGGAGTTCCGCCCGGTGGTGCGCACCGTCCAGGTGCATCCCGGCGAGCTCTACACCGCGCAGTTCTACGCCCACAACCTCACCGGGCGCGACACCGTCGCCCAGGCGGTGCCCAACATCGCCCCTTCCGAGGTGGCGGCGTATTTCCACAAGACCGAGTGCTTCTGCTTCACGCCGCAGCACTTCAGCCTCAATGAGGCCCGCAACATGCCGGTGCGCTTCATCATCGATCCGGCACTGCCCAGCCACATCGACATGATCACGCTGGCCTATACCTTCTACGACGAATCCTCGCGCGTCACCTCGCGACGCTAGAAAGCTCACCCACATGGCCGACTCACACGTCCAAGACAGCAGCCACTACTACATCCCGCACGGAAGCCCGTGGCCGATCCGCGGCTCGGTGACGCTGTTCGTGATCATGCTGGGCGCCATCCTCTACCTGAACGATGTGGCGGGGCTGTGGATCCTGGTCCCCGGGGCGGTGCTGCTCGCGTACCTGTTCTGGGGCTGGTTCTCGCTCGTCATCGACGAGAACCAGCACGGCATCTACAACCTGCAGGTCGACCGCAGTTTCCGCATGGGGATGATGTGGTTCATCTTCTCCGAGGTCATGTTCTTCGCGGCGTTCTTCGGCGCCCTGTTCTACGCGCGCGTCCTGTCGGTGCCATGGCTCGGCGGCGAGGGCGTGAAGGTATTCACCAACTACCTTCTCTGGCCGGACTTCGAGGCCGTGTGGCCGACCAACGGTCCAGGGCGCGTCGGCGGCCACGCCGACGGCACCTTCAGCGCCATGTCGGCCTTTGGCATACCCGCCCTCAACACGGCGATCCTCCTCACCAGCGGCCTCACGGTGACGCTCGCGCACCACGCGCTGCGCGCCGGCCAACGCGGCCGGCTGTCGCTGTTCCTGGCGCTGACCTTCCTGCTGGGATTCACCTTCGTCGGCCTGCAGGCTCACGAGTACACCGACGCCTGGCGCAACATGGGCCTGCGCCTCTCGACCGGCATCTACGGCTCAACCTTCTTCATGCTCACCGGTTTCCACGGCCTGCACGTGACGATCGGCGCGATCATGCTGACCGTCATCTGGCTGCGCGTGCAGCGCGGCCACTTCACCGCCACCCGTCACTTCGCGTTCGAGGCCGTCGCCTGGTACTGGCACTTCGTCGACGTGGTGTGGCTGGGGCTGTTCATTTTCGTCTACTGGCTATA
>Ga0123355_10009285_pt1 | contig 14938 bp, 7 predicted proteins | sample TergutEmb28metaG_3_FD_89872 | JGI IMG/M metagenome (GOLD analysis project Ga0123355, IMG submission 89872) | Embiratermes neotenicus P1 segment gut microbial communities from Petit-Saut dam, French Guiana - Emb289 P1 | ecosystem: Host-associated > Arthropoda: Insects > Digestive system > Gut ...
ATAACTTTTTTTTTTCCTTTTTTTTTCTCTCCCCCCCCCCCCAAAAAAAAAAAAAATCCTAAATTAAGTAATCAGTTCTTGGTTATGGTAGAATGCTCTTCCAGCTGCATAGGTGGCATATATCATCATCATCTAGCTATCATGGAGTTGGGCCACTTGTTGACCCATTCTGACACATCCAGAAGTCTCTTCAATGGTCTCCCCTGGTTCCTTCTGGTTTGTAGTTTTTGTATCATCCTCGGTAATCTGTTATGAGGCATCTGTTTACATGTTTACAATGAGATCATTGTAGTTATGCATTGGAAAGGCTGTTGATGAGAGCAGTAGTGGCCTATTTTAGAGTAGTATACGAATATTTTCTTGGAGGAACTGAGAAAAACCAGGAAGAAACTGTGGCTAGAATATTGTGTTCAAGCTAAAGAGTCAAAGCTTGGACCCAATAACAATGAGGCCCCATACTACAATATTAGTAAAATTCTAGGTATGACCCTGGTGACAATGATATGTTTGTGCTTACTGTGCAAGTCAGTCATTTTTAAATTAATTGCACTTTGCTTTACTGCAGAATTCCAAGGTTCACAATTATTATAATAAGAATTTCCTTTTCACACAAGATATTGTTGCAAACTGACCTGCAAACAGCTTAGAACTGTCAGTGAACTATGTAATCAAAACTTATTGCCTTAAATATTCCTTCTTCATTTGTTCAGATGTTTTCAAATGTTCAGCATTGCACACTCACTGACAACTACAACTACTGCTGTCTACAAAGCCACACAAGATGTCATCAAAGAATTTGCAGATGACGGAGTCGTGTATCTTGAACTTCGGAGTACACCACGTGAAGTGCCAGGAATCATGTCTAAGGCTCAGTACATTCAAGCAGTGGTGGATGCTATCCAGTAAGATGTGTATCTTTTTTTTGTCAATATATGTTCATTCAATCAGCAAACTTGTCACATGCATAAAACTCTTCTTTTTGATAAAATCCCTTCAGCACTAACAATGTTGATACAATTGCACCATGATGGAAGAAACTGGAAGCACAAAAACACACATGAAAGTGAATAAATAATTTCTTACATGATACATGGAAAAGAAAATTAAAGGTTGCCTTGCTTTTGAGCTCCGATTTGAACCTGGGACCTCCCAGATATGAAGCAGGAGTGCTACATTTGATCCTTTGCAGTTGCAGTAGTACCATTAAAAGACTGAAGAATCACTCATGAACCCTAGGGTTCTGTAGAACATTATGTATGCACTATCATGCAAGGAACACAACTTGAGATTTATGTGCAAGGAGACAAGAGTTAAAGATCAACACATGCTCCCTTCCTGTCCTCTTACAAAATTAATATGGATATGCATCGTTGTTTATACCAGCTTCTTTCATGTCCCTGAACATGGCCTACCTACAAAGAATCATTGTATAACACTCTATATGTTTAGTAGGAAGAAATACAATTTTTATATAACTTGGTGGATACTTGCATGATACTGGTTCATTGTTTTCAAGTAGCAAATGGTAAAAGTAATTTTCGTGCTAGTACTACTCTGGAAATAGTACATTGAATTTCATTTATAACTTCACTTTGTAAGAAAACTGTGTTGCACCAAACATTTCAAGGGATGTTTTAACTCATAACCGCTGACTCTAAATGTGGACTTTTTTCTGAAACGTGCTTCCAGAATGTTCCTGTGGAGTTTACTGATCATGATAAAAATTTTTTTCTACAGAGATGTCACAGACAGTCGGATACTTGTAAAATTGATTGTGTCACTTGACCGTCAGCAAGGAAAAGGACCTGCAAGTGAAACACTTGATGTAATTCTAGCTGCACACTACCAAAATCCTAAAATTATTGTAGGTGTAGACCTGAGTGGAGATCCTGTGAAAGGACTGGTTACAGATTATCTACCAATTCTGGCTTGTGCTAGAAATGCAGGGCTGAAGATCTCTATCCACTGTGCAGAGGTTTGTATCTGTAACCATTGTCACCCCACATGAAGGAAAACATATGATCAACAGTACAATGTTTATGAACACACAGTTTCACTTCATTTCACTATATTGCATTATGTATGACTGAATAATCCAGATCTGCACAATAAAGTTACATACTGTGTATGTGAAGGTGAAGAAGTTGCAATTTCATGACATTTTCTGAAGTTAAACAGTTAAAATTAGGAACATAAGATTCATCACTTATGTGATTAGTATAACATATATTTGTTGGGATTACCCAACACTATACCCACTGGTTCTTTAGTCCATAGGATTTCATGTAAATGGATTGGCAGGTTAAAACTTGAATGTTGCAGTTTAGTAGATATGAAACAAAGACTAGCAAAATATAACAGTGGCTTCTAAACAAATTTTAGAGGACACACAGCCATAAAATTAAAGCCAGAAAACCTATAGTAACTGCATATTATTATATAATTTTGGGGGTGGATATTATTAGAACTCACAACCCATTTCTCTTCCCCCCTCCCCCAGCAGTAGCCTTGGACTTTTAATAAATGGAGCTGTAAGATACCCCACCCCCCCATCATCCATGTTTGGTGTATGTGGGTTGTAAACTGTGTACTTATTTCATTTGCATTATTCATTGAATCTGTTTCATACTTACAACCCCATGTATTATATACTCAAATTTTGTAAGCAGAATGTATCTGTTACCCTTCCTGTTGTGCGTCTAATTACTTTTGGCATCCCTTACATTGTACACTATGCTGGGAGAGGAAAATAATTATGAAGCCTCTCTTTTCATGATACAGTGAAGTTCATGTCAATAGCTTGAGTAGTTCAGGATGTAATGTGTGTAAATTAAAAGTACAATAATTTTTTAAGATATTTAATTACTTATTGCTAAGCCTGCTCTTCTTAAACTCAGATAATTCATTGTATTCAAGATGGTATGTTCCTCTGCTTCCAGTTTCTAGTACAGGTTAGCCTATGTTATACAACGAATGAATCTTTACTTTGATCTCAGGTACCGAATCCAAACGAAACGGAAATGATTTTGGATTTCCGCCCTGATCGTATAGGTCATTGTACTTGCATTCATCCACTACATGGTGGGACTGAAGAATTATGGAATAAACTGTTAAACTCCTGCATTCCTGTTGGTAAGTATAAAGTTGTGTGGAAACATGGTGTTACGAATCACGGAACAATTTTATGTACTATGTACACAATGTGCATAAAATGAAGTCATAGCAGACACACCCCAGCTAATTAATGATCTGTCTCAAACATAGGGAGTTCCAGTACAATAGACATTTCTCCTGGAAGAATAATGAGAGCTATGAAGGCAGCAGTTGCATTCCTCGACTTGTCCTTGCACTTCGAAAGCAGTCAGCCAAAGCTCACGGTTATTTTGCCTTGTTTAGGCAGGACATTCAAATATCACTCACTTCTTACAATCAGTCCTTTTTATATTATTACCATGTTTATGTGAAATTAAACCTATGACATTTAATGCAAATATATTACATGGGAAGACTATATACATTATGTGAACTACAAAAAGGAATGAATCTCCCACGTTAAAAGGACACAGGGACTCCCTCAGTGAAATATAAAACATGTGAAAAAAGAAATCCAAGATAACTGTTACAGAAACAATGAGGCATTTGATGCCAGGAGGGTCAATAAATGGTTCAACTCCCTGACAGTTTGCTGATTGATATTTTACCTTGTTTTTCTGTTCCTTAGTATTTGTGACTGTAGCACAAAGTGCAGGGACCTAGCAGATAACATTGTCATTCAAAAATAGACGATTAAAACTCACTGACTTTGAAGTTCTGAGAATGAAGTCCTATGACAAGCTCTTGTAAGCATGTCAATGAAACAGTGGGTTCTACAAGAGGCAGGAAATTTCACAACCAACTGGGTGACTATGACTGCAAGAACTCTGCTTCAAGAAGTTGGTCATAATTGTTGCTCCACTGTGCTCTGAATGAACAGGGATTTACTGTGCTACTCACATACTTGCACATTTGTGTAATAAGATTTTGTTCAATAAATACAAATTTTTACATTACTGACTTCCACAGCATATTTTGCATAACTATATGAAATACCTCCTCGGCTGAGTACATCAATAAGGATACATTTATATATCGTTATTGTAAAGGTATTTGAACCTTCAGGTTTTCATGCAGGAAGTGTCTACAGTCGCGGAGGGATCTGTGTGAAGACAAAGGTTATAACCACGTGGGATTGTGAAAAGTCACCTGGAATCTGTTCCAATAATTATGCTTCAGTTCCACTGTCCTGTGAATGCAAAGTACCAAAATGTTTGCTGAGAAAACAGAATTAAAATTATTTGATCAAAAACAGATGTGCAAAGTATGTGAGTGAATGCGGTATACTTAACATTCAGCTTATTATGCAGACTTCTCTAACACTTTTATTCAAAACAGTTACATATATCTGAGGCCAATTAATAAATGCACTTCATTGTCCTCTGTACCAGGAACAAAGACAAAACACAAGACAGAGATAAAATTGAAAACCTCCATGTCAGGCTGGAGTACACAATAAAATACTCTATAAATATCTGCAGAACACAGATTATGAATCTGAATAAATACATCATCTCCCTTTTTATTTTAAATTCACCTATACTTAAGCCTGAACAAATATGTCCCGTCTCTCTTTATTGTTAATTCACTCATACAGAAGTTCAGAAACATTCTGATCCACATACATCGTAGTTGCTTTTTAAAAAAAAAAAATACGAACAAGATGTAACATTGCAGGAGTCCAGTGAATTTATTACACACTAACAAATCTGCTGCTCCCCCCCATCCATGGAAATGTTGAATTGTATGAATTATACATGTGAATTATGATACGTCTTCTTTTCTAGAGCTATGTTTAACATCTAATGTAAAATGTGGAACAGTAGAAAGCTACAAGAAACATCATTTTATTCATCTCTTCGCTGCCAAACATCCTATTGTTTTAGCAGTAAGTATAGACAAAAGGAACAGTTATTCTGTATATGCCAGTTAATCAGTTCCAGCCAGGTGTTCATGATAACCCTTCAGATTTTTGTCTCTGAATTCCAAGTCCATTTAATATCCATCAAATCCAAGTACCTTATTCTTATTTACCTTTAGTTTATATTTCTTTAATGTATACAATATTAATAATAATTACTTTTATTCTATACCACTTTACGTTGCAGCACAGAAAGCATTTTACAGACTTACTCACAACAAATCAGTCTCTCAGTAGATGCTACCCAGTGAAAGAGAATTTGGAAGTACTGTGTTGGTTATTAATCTGAAAATTTCATCAGATATTGGCACAATAGTGTCTATACTTCCTAGTATCTGTGGTCTATCAATCTAAATGTAGGCTTCTTTGTTTGAAATACCATTCCTTCATATATAGCACATATTTATTTAAGCATGTTTGCTTTTGTAGTATTACCATGAATACAGAGAGAGAGAGAGAGAGACAAAGAAAGATGCATGCCTACCCATGACTACAAGCTAGCAGATCCAAGAAAAAGCTTGGTGACATAACATACTGCACCCTTCCCTTTCCACTTGCGGTTTTGCTTATTCCCAGGCAGGCACCCAACAATGTATTATCAGAAATATTCTTTGAAAATTTAACCTGTGGAACCATCTTCATGCACTGAAACTGCTATGATATACATATGAGATTGCTCTTGACCCAATATTATGAATATAGTATGTGATAAGTTAAAAATAAATCTAATTTTTATTACAATGGGTTCAAATACCCTGTATGCATGCAGAGTGTTTATCAGGGTCCATGATGTCATTTTCAAATTTCACTATTTGTGATTTTCTCAGAAACATATCACATATGAATGGAAAGAGACAGGTGTACTTTGCTTGCTTGTCCCCCTCATAAATACCCTGACACACACTCAGAAGGAATTATGCCTCTTCCATAGTTTCATGTAATGTCTTATGGCAGAGCTGGGTGGTAACTCAGGATCAGCATGTGGAGGGAAAATGTGGTTCTCTATATACAGGCCAGTTTGCTTGTGTTACTAATATTGCTGATGGTCAACAGAAGGGGCTTTAAGTACCTATGTGTTTAATTATCAAAGTGTGCTTTTCATGAATCATTAATCAAGTCTCATTAGTGTAAACAAACCATCACAAGTTGGGCCTTTATTGACCTGCTTTGGACTTGTCTAATAATCTCTTCAAAGGTCTTCCAAGTCGTCTTCATCTATTTGGTCTATAATTCAGTATAATTTTTGGCATCCTGAGAGAATATAAAACTCGTTTCATTTACTGGAACGTTCCTAACAGATAACAACAGAATGTTGGACACTGGGTGAAATTCAAGACTGCAGTATGTTTACACCAGTTAACACCTTCTGTGAAAGTTCAGTATCAATAAAATAACTCTTGTTCCTGTTTGTATGGCTGTGGTATTTAAGGAACCTACCATCTCCAATTCTTGTTTTCCTTTGTTTTATATACCCTGTACTCCAAAGAGTTCCATACAGCACAGAACATTCTGTGATATAGAATAAATCTATATGAGGCTACATGAGGTCTGACAATTAAATAAGTGGACTGATGTATCTGTGCTATGACTGACAACAATGGTGACTTGGCACATGTTGGATGTGTAAGAAGTTTTATGTCAAACAATTGGAATTAGTTTTTTTACAGTCCAATTGTTTTGTTTATTAAAGGCAATGGTGATACATCATAAAACGGAATACTGCATATTCCCCCCCATGTGGGGTTGATATTGAACATCATTTTTTATTGAAGTTGGGAGAAAAATGCCATCAATATTTATAAATTGTTAGAGGATGGTTATGGAGAGGAACCCATAAGTACAGCATGGGTTTTTGTATGTGGTAATGAAGTTACAAACAGAAGAGAAGTAATTACAGATTACATCTGACAACTTCAAGAAGAAATATAGATGTACAAAATGCACAGAGCCAAAGGGAAGATAGGATATGAACCTCCCTAAATATCAAACACAGGACTTTCATACTCCACATGCTCAGGAAATTATGCACAAAAGTAAAATGTGTATTTTTTGTTTGAATCTAACGTTATCAGTATAATTTAGTAGGAATTAAATTAAATAAATTTGCAAAACTTATCTAAGTACAACTCCAATTTGGTATATGGAAATGACAACATTTCCTGGCATCTGATAGTCTGACAGTTACTGATCTAATTGAAATTCTTAAACTGTTACATGAAATCACTGAATTATTTCACGTTTACCTTACACTACAATTCCTGTTTCCATAGAAACAACACATCCTTCTCCACCCTAAAACTGTGTAAAATATATTGCGATCAACAGTGTCAAAAAGGGCTGAAATATATCCCCACTGTGGGCTTTGGCCTGTCGAACAATGTCCTTCCATTTTTCCCTATCTGCTGCCAACTCCATCTTCTCACTCCCAGCACTTGAAGATCTCTTTCTACTTCCTCTTTCCATCTTTTCCTATATCCCCATCACGACATGTATATAAAGATGGTGTTGACAGGAAAAAGGGTGGGATCTTTCTTAGCAGAAATACTCAGAGGAAATCTTCGTCTTTCTTTCTGGGCCTTTCTAAGATCTAATGCCTTCATTAGTCATAAGCAAGAGTTTTGTATAGAGATGTTCTCAGAGCCGTTATATAAATACATATTACAAAAATGTGTACTTGGTTGTTTGCAGAATCTGTCTTCTCTCTAGACTGAAATCAAGTATACTATGAAAAGTGTCATGTCATAGTATCTTACAGAAAAATACAAATTCAGAAATTTTAATAAACAACATGACCATGTTTACTTTTGCATCCCTCCTTGAGTCAGACAATTCTACCCAAGAAAAATTAATGTAGTATTGAGAAATTATTATTCATTACCTGCTCTGAAGACACTACAAGAACAGAATATGAATACAGAATCTGTGAGATTGCTTCTGATGAAAGACCTAGATATAAAAAGTCTGCCAAGTTGGTACTGACAGCAGCAAAGGAAATATCCATGAGCTCGTCAAGAGTCATGTGGCAGTCAAATGGAAGCAGATATTGGAAAAGGGCACCATGTGGTCCAGGAGATGGTGGAAAGTCTGGAGTACCAGAAAGTTTGTGTCCACTGGGTTCCTCACTTGCTGACAGAGGAGCAAAACCTACAGTAAAACAAGTTTCCTCACAATGGCTAGAATTATAAGCTGCTAAAAGCTATGAATTCCTACACAGAATCATGACAGGTTGTGAAAACTGGTTTCATCACTTTGATCCAGAAACAGAATGATACAGCATGTAATGGTATCACACAACAGCCAAATAAGGAGTTGACTACAATGTCCTTAGTCCATATGGCCACGGTAACTATCTTAGATGCTGAAAGATGAGTACTGGTCAAGTTTTTGCAGCAAGGGGAAACCATCAATGCTGTTCATTACCTTCAGATGCTCCAGAAGCTTTGTCGTCCACTGCGTGAAAAATGTCCGGGGAAGAAGATGAATGTCCTACAATATGACAATGCAAGGCCCCACACTGCTCATGTGTGTATTGAGAGGATTCAGAAGAATGGCTGGGAAGTTCTCCCCATCCATCCTATAGTCTGGACCTAGCCCCCTTGGACTACCATCTGTTCAAGTTTGTAAACTATCAGATGTGCAACCAATGACGCAGTCTGGGCAGTCATCTGTTGTCTTTTACAAACTGCTGTATTAGAGTTCTACAACATGGTAATCTTCATACTTCTACAGCAGTAGCAAAAACTCATTGATCAGGATGGTACTTTGCAGAGAAGTGAATAAACTGCACAGATTTGACTGATGTAGTGCTTTCCTGTTCATATATGACTATGAAATTATTTGTTCATGACTTCCGGTACAGCCCTTGTAATTTCTGACATGTAAGATGTCACTAATGCAAACCTTAATACTATATATCACAGTAAAACATACCTCTGAAGATGGTGTGATCAAACATGTCCGGCACATGAAAAACTTACAAAATTTGGCATATTCTGATGACTAATTAATTTTTGATTGGTCTTGTAGTTGAAGCCACTCTGAGCAATGTGATAACAGCACTGAAAGGACATTCAGAAAGCAATTTCCAGCCTTCTTTTTGGAGATTAGTAACAGCAAACTTTTTAAATTAGAACCAGTTCAGTTACATAACTGTCAGACCCCATAATTAACAAAGAATTCCAATACAAAAAGTCCAAAAACTTTGGTTCCAATTTTTTTGTAACATGAAGGTTATACATTATATATCTACCCCCTTTCTTTACATTCTTTTTTAGAAAATAATAAAACTGGGAATAACCTAACCTACAAATTGATATGACAAAGCCTTTTTAAATACAGTAAGATTGTTTGTAATATCAAAAACCAAACATTGTATTAATAATGTTTAGGCAATTATTTGTTGAATTGTTTTTGCTTTTATAGATAACAGAGATGAGCAGTTTAGTACAAAAAAAGAGCTGCAAATAAAGCGTAGCACTCATGAGAAAAATTATCCTTTCCAGACCGACGACAAGGGAGTTTTTGCTACCTCCCTATCTGAGGAATACATGGTGACAGCAGATAGCTACAACTTGTCCAGAGAACAGTTGTGGCAGATGGCCCTGTCTAGTATAGATTACACGTTTGCTTCGGAAGAAGAAAAGAACAACTTGAAACAAATGTTTCTGCAGATCTAAAGCTGTCTGATGTTAACAAATAAAGCTTTCACACATACAATATTTTGTAAGGTTTACTTGTGTATTTTTGTCACTCGCTATTCATACAGCGAGGAATATAATACTTGAGATGTAAAGTCACACATCCCTTTTTTTTATTTTTGCTAATCTATAAAATGTTTACACACACACACAAACATATATTAACATTTTGGCACTGCAAAAATTAAAGAAAATACAGGAAATAATACTTTTCATTTGATGTAAATCTCATACGAAATATTCCTGTTACATTACATTACTACAATTAGTATATTCCACTTGTCATTTATGACCAATGTACAAAATTCTGACCTATAAAACAGCACCACTTAAAACATGAAAAATTAAAAAAGACTGTTAAATCATTTTTACAAACACTCTTTACTACGCTACATGAGTATACTGAATTCCTAGCAGTGATTAGACTGGATATTAAAACAATTATGTACAACAAATAGCTTAATAAAATGTGTTGTAAAATATGTGAAAATGCAGTGCACTCCCAAATTATTTCTCCATGGGCCATCACATGTGATTTGGACCCTCCTGTGATGATTAAATATATCCTGTTTGGTATAAATAAAAGCTTCACATTTACAGGCAGTCTGTCTCTGAGTGACTTGTTACAAGGATGTGGCACAAGCCTTCACAGAACAGGAATGCTTTGCAGATGATGAAAACTAATACACTGCATAAAGAAACTGCAACTGACAATAGGGTTTTTCTTTATTTACTGAACCACTTCACTAGTGCCTCAAATGAAAATCATGCATGATGTGAACTTTAATAAAGAAAGTATATATGATGATAATTTCAACTGTACAATACCATCATGTATTATAATAATAATAATATCTTCCATAAAATAACTTGCATATGCAGTCACTTCAGATGGTTACATGTTTTGGCATGACTACCAACCTCAGACCTCATTTACATAACAAGACAGACAATGCACATATAACGTAACATTGAAGACAGGGTTGCGTAACCACTTTTCCGTGGAAAAGCAGAAAGTATTACACATTCTGACTGTGTTTGTTGCCTTAGTTAACCAGCATGAAAATCACATGTACTGTACTGTCCTCTGTGGCCTGTCTGGCTCTACCATATTTTCCTTCTATATCTCATAAACAGCACAATTTGTTTTTTAAAGTTATTGAACATAAAATGTGTTTTTGATATTCTCTGCAACTTTTGCTGAAACATTCCTCATTGTAAGAAGAATTCGGCAAGATGTTATCATAAATGTACATGTGTCTTCATGTGAAGTACCTGTTATTCTTGTCAGATCTTAATGAAACTTGAATTTTCTTGACATATTTTTGAAAAATACTCATATCAGATTACACGAAAATCTGTCCAGTGGGAGCCGAGTTGTTCCACACTGATGGATGGACATGATGAAAGTAATAGTTGCTTTCTGCAATTTTGCATCTGCACCAAAAAGGGAAAAGGAACCATACTCTCATATACATATGAGCTCTCTGTGCTTCTGAGATATTGCACCATGTCACTGGGTGACTGGTGGCACCAATCACGCAGCTGAAACGATGCAGTATCCTAGGAGCACAGGGGTCTTACCTGCACTACTGGAAGGTCTAAAAACTCTCATATAATTATGTTTCTATTCAATCTGATGGACCCACATGTGTATGAATATGCACAGCAGGAACCATTCTTTCCATACAGCTTCTTCCAAATTGTTACACATGCAAGGATTGGCAGTGTGATGACTGTGTTGAGATACTGCCTTCCCATACAAAGTAGTCCCAAGAGTTAAAATCAGTTCATAAAAGTGACTGAAGATAAGAGATTTCAGGCTGTCATGGTCATGACTACGAAGATTGCATTCTTCTGTGATGTGACACAGTATAGTTTGGTAGTTATGTACTCATGTTCAGAAGAGAACTTCTTCTTTTATCAACTGTACACCTTGATGATAGGGGCAACAAGCTTCTTCAAAACTGATACCAATGTACCAAGACACGTGGTGTCACATCAAAATCATAAATAATGTTAACTGACAATAATCTTTCAGCAGCCAGCTCCATTTCTATCTTCAGGCAAACAGGCACCAAAAAAACCTGGTGAACCCCTAAGATCGAGCTATTCTCGGTCACTGGATACCAAAGAAACAGTAAACTTGTAAGATATGAACCTGTGAACATATCTAGTTCATCGGTAGTAAGAGGGAAATAATGACTGAAAATTTAAAAATTAACTATAAGAGTCAAAAATAAAACCTGGATCAACCCACAAATTAAAAACCACATAAAGAGCCATGACTCAGACTGATCAGACCACAGACACAACACAAAAATCCACAACACACATTTAAAATTCTGAACACCATTAACACCATCTCTGGAGAAAATGGTGAATATTCTTAATGGGTTGAAGTAAGTTCATAAACCAAAAAATATAAATGTATTATGTAGTCAATGAGGATCATAACAGCATGGCAGAACATCTCACCAGAAGAGATTTTGAAGGGTTTTTAAGAAGTGCTGTTTATCCAATGCAATGGATGAGACTGATGATGATGTACTGTGGAATGGCAGTGAAGAGGATGTGTATGTTAGGGATGTGTGTCCGGAAGATGAGGGCATAGGTTGTGAAGTTGGAGACACACTAACTTTTAAAGGTAGATATAATTTGACACGCTTGGTGTATTAAGTGTATGAAATTAACAATAAAATATTCTTTCTTGACAAATGTTTTATTTTTGGGGGGTAGTCTTAGATTAGAGTCATCTCACACTCAGGTAAATATGGAACTCTGTCTGGCTAAAGAAGTTTACCATTCCGTAGTGCAATGCTATACAATGTAATGTCATGGAGTGTAATGAAAAGCTTGAAAAAGGACGAGAAATGTAAACCAAATAATATTCCTGGTGATACTTGTTTCCATTTACAATACCATGCTATAAACAGTTACTGATTCTGGGATTTGCAAAATTCATGTGCCACTGGTGACAATCCCTTGCATTCCCCAGTGAATTACATTGTATTGTGGTCATTACAGTTTTTGCATATTTGGATCACAGGTTACTGAACCCTTATTAATGTTTACCTCGGTGTTCAGAATAAATGATTTCCTTTTTACTTGAACTATGGTGCTGGCACTGACAGCAGCTGATTCCAGACAGATAATAAGAGGCCTCATATGACATGGACTGTTTGGCATTTTTATTTATGAACCACTGGAATAATAACGTTCTGAAGCAGTTCCTGTGATGTTTATGATACAAGGCTTCCTTGGTCAGTCATCATCCTACCTGATTTAAACCCACAATTATTTTGTACAGAAATACCTCAATCTTAAAATCCTACAAACCGTGACTTGCAAGAAGCTATACCAAAATATATGTATTCAGACTGTCATGAAATTATGGATGCCATACTCCACAGTGTAAGATTTTGGGCAGAACACATGACTTCAAAGACAAGGATGTACTAACTCGTTCATTATAAAATACAACCTTATGACAGTCAGTATTTTAATATAATTTGATGAGATGTTAATTTGATCATTTTATTTTATGCTGACTGGAAATTGTCTGGTGTATAAAGACTCACTCTGTAATAACATAACAATGTAAGGGTGTAAGACAGAAGGAAAAGCTCAACATCTCTATTTGAGCACCTGAAGTAACACCAATCCATGTCAAGTAAATCAGAGACAAACCACACAGAAAACTCATTTACATTGAGTTAATACTGATTAACTAAATACTATTTCATCATGATTTAACTTACCTAGAAATCTGTAAAATCCTACCAACCTTGCTTTTTTTCTGGCCCCTTCATTTTGAAGCATCTGTGATGGATATTCAGGGTGAATAATTACGCCGGCGTTTAAAGACAATGGTGAATATGGAACGGAGTCTGTGCCACCGACTAGTTTTATGAACTTTGCTGTTAGTGTGGTGACGTTCACGTTCCTTTAAACGGATCTCACGTACAAGTGTGTGAAAGGCATCATCCACATAGTGTCTCAGTGCTGCTGATGTCTCGTAGAATGGGCAGCCAAACTCTGAGGCCAGTGCACGTCCTTCATCTGGAGACACCTGATCAAATTATTTATACATAAATTACCAGTAGGAACGCTTCTCTCTTCTTTTGTGTAAATGACTTCAATTCTAGTATGCATTATGGTTCAAAGGTCAAAAGTGCCAGGATACTCAATATTCCCACCAGACTTGGTTCCAGATACAGTTGAGACAATGCCTTTCAATTTGCTCCAACATAAAAGCATTCATTTCCAGCAAGGAAACTTCCAAAGCCCTCCCTCCCCATAAGAAAGATCAGGCTGTTGTAAAAAAAAATATGTGGTTCCAAAGTCACATACTAAGACAGGCACTGAACTACAGAATGAAGGAAGATAAAGTTTATTCATATCACTTACAGCATACAATCCAGGAATATAGCACAGAAATGCAACATTCCACAGGATAATACAAGACCACTTACCCTTGGGACAGAAAAAATGGAACACTGAACAGGAGGCCAGATGGGCCCCACAGTCAGTCTGGATGCTTTGAAGAAGAGAAAAATCTCCTGCCGATGCCGGGACTCGAACCCTGGATCATTCAGCCTATAGCCTGATCACTACACCGACTACACTATGCAGGCTTCTTCAGACACATGGCTCCTACAAAGATTCAAGTCTTAGGGGATGTTACACTGTGTAACTAGGTAAATAGTTCCCCATTGTTTCAAAGGATCACACAGTGTTTTCATCTTCAGGACAGAGCAGTCCAGCATTCAATCACTGCTTTGACCCTGAACATGAAGGTTCTAAGATCATTTGAAATGTCAGAACTGTTTACTCAATGATACCGAGCAAATCCAATAAGACTTAGATCTTCAGCAGTACCACTGCAAGGATCTCAATTATAGCATGTTGTACTACCTTGCTCTCACTGGCATAAACCTTACCGACATCAAATCATCTGACAATCCTAACAATGATTTCTTCATTCAGCTGCATACTTATACCATCCACTGAAATGAAGCACCAATGTAGGTTTGCACTGTATATTTATTCTCTTAGAGTTTATCAAAAATGCTTTACTTGGTTTTATAAAAATCAATTGTGAAATAAAAGTGATCTCGAACTGAAAGTAACCACCACTTTTAATCTTATTAATGAGTGGTTAAACACAAATTTTCTGTCTATAAATCTCAACAAAACCCATTTCATGCAATTTTCAACAAAAAAC
>Ga0123355_10009286_pt1 | contig 14938 bp, 16 predicted proteins | sample TergutEmb28metaG_3_FD_89872 | JGI IMG/M metagenome (GOLD analysis project Ga0123355, IMG submission 89872) | Embiratermes neotenicus P1 segment gut microbial communities from Petit-Saut dam, French Guiana - Emb289 P1 | ecosystem: Host-associated > Arthropoda: Insects > Digestive system > Gut ...
AGCGGTCATAACTCCGTAACCGTCCAAAATCGGACACATGTTTATATGAACTTTTTTGATCACAAAGACCTAGGAAATCACCTCCTGCAGTAATGTCCACAAGTCGTGAAACACCCTGTATATTACTTTCTAATTTTTCTTCACTCTTGAAAGTTCCTTCATCTGCACTATTAAGTTGTGCATTGACATAGTTTTCTGTAATATGAAATTTCATGTATAGTTAGGCAGTATGTGTTCTCAGTTTTTGAGACTTTCAGATACTGTGCTTTTGGCACTTACTGTGCAATCTGCAGAAGGTGCAGGAAGGAATTTCCTATTCATGATGATGTAGCTGACTGGAATCTATTGGGAATAGCTGTATTTCTGTAATACACATGTCTTCACGTAGGTTCCACCACTACATAACTGCTCATTTTCTGCAGTGGAACAGTTTAGAGTCTAAAATTCTGCAAAATACCTGTATAACACAAAAATTTTGAATACATGTGCTTGTAATTTGCAAGGATAATCATAGCAGTATCATCGCATATGTATGGATGTGATATAAATTGTTGATATATTAATGGAAGAGAAACCCATATTTTTTTCATACACATTTTAACTTACATAATTTATAATTATATTGACATGTGCAAGGTTTTTATTGCTGGGCTATGTAAAGTTGCTGATGGGGTAAATGCTCATTGTGATGACCTTGAGGGGCATAGTTGTTATTAATGTGCTTTGAAGTTGTGTTCTGATGTGTTTAGTTGTATTATTAGTCAGATCTAAGTTGCAGATATATATATATATATATATATATATATATATATATATAGAGAGAGAGAGAGAGAGAGAGAAAATAGGAATAATGTTTCCTGACTAGGCAAGATCCCTTGTGCGGACTGTGGTGAAGGATGAACTGAAGCAAGAGATAAAGAGAAACCAGGAGCTGTTTTCATCATCCCTAAACCTGCAGCCAACTGATACAGCTCTGTTTGTGAATGGCATGTTTTTTGACCTGGATGTTGTGGATGTTATCTCTCTCCTTGAGGTTGTACGGCAAGAACTTAGGGTCATGGAGGGACTTCATAAGATAGGTAGGTGTTCTGCATGATCCTTTCTTTGTTGATGATGGTGGTTTGCCAGTTAATTTAAGTTTAGTGAACTGTGGGTTGTCACTTATTCAAAGGCCAGAGTTGCAGGTCCGACAAAAACTTCCTGTCCGCTACTCCCCTGGGCATGGTGTGATTTGTGCAGTTTGTTGTCTGTATTGTTTACCGGTTTGTAATGAGAAAATTTCTGTGCTGTATATTACATATTTTTTAATTTTTTAATCTATGCAGTTAAAAAAACCTACTATAACAGAGACAATAAGGTTAAATAGATTTTGTTGGTTTGGGCATGTGCAGAGAATGGAAGAAAATAGAATTCCCAAAAGAGTATTATATATGAATTTGGAAACAAGATTGAGAGGTAGACCAAGAAATAGATGGCAAGGTGAAGTGAGGGAGGATGGAAGAATAGTTGGTGGAGAAGGGTGGCAGGAAAAAGTATATAACAGAGGAATGGAAGAAGCGCCTGAGAACAGCAAGGAATCTTCGCATTCTGCATGTCCCAATGGAGTGAATGAATGAATGAATTTGATGTGTGGTTGACCGTGCATCGTAGTTCAATGTGGAATAAGAGTTGTGCTATGTACTTCCCAATGGACACACAACCAGCCAACCGGATCTGACTGCCTACACAGCCATGGCACTACACCACATGCGGAAAAATACCACTAAGTCGTCAGCTCCTGAGGATGGGCAAAAGGTGGTCCGAAACATGTTGAGCACCTTATAAAGGAGAAATAAATATAATACTAAGTGACATCTAGTTGGTTTCGTATTCCACATTGAATGAATGAATATTACACATTTGTTTTATTTGTCCCACTTAATGTGCTGTGTTTTTTGTTTATAAATTTATTGGTTACCAGATTCAACATAAAAATGGCCAGCTGGAAATCTTGTTTGGAAAAGGGATATCTGTAAACTGTCTGTACAGATTTCATGCTGCTAGTTGAAGTGATCCATTGATTATCATCGTCAGACTGAAAACCAGTTGGATGTTTTGCATGGTCACTGTATTATATTACACTCCACCAAGAAGTTACCGTATCGAAAGTGGAGTATATAATCTATTAACATGCCTCATATCAGAATCGTGTGTTAAGTGACACTAGTGTTGCTCCCACGTTACAAATATAGACACCTGCGAAGGGTTTTTTAATGATTGATTAGGTGGTTGGTTGTTTTTAAAGTTGCAGTGGAGAGGGGGAGCATACATGCACGTTGATGATGTAAGCCCTCTTTCTTCCTTTGAGAAAGGAAAGTTGGCTATAAGTGACTTACTGATGTTAGGATCTCAGCACAAACATTATGTTTTTTGGCAGCAATGACAGGAATGTTACTTTATTGGTAAAAGCAGTGACATTATAATGTGACATGAGAATGCAGAGTCTTGTTCTTCAGTTATGTGATTTTCATGTGCATTTCACAGGAATTTCAGACTCGCTTATGAGCTCATTGTTGGCACTTGACTTCACTGGTTCTGGTTCATCATCAAATTCAGAATATGCCATTGATATTCGTGACTCAGCTGTGATGTGGGTGAATGACATTGAACATGACAAACAGTATAGACGCTGGTCTGACTCTCTTATGGAGTTGCTTCGTCCGACTTTTCCTGGGATGCTGCGCAGTATTAGGCGGAACCTGTATAACTTGGTGAGTCCATTTGTGATCCAGAGGAGGAGCAAGACTAACCTTGGTTATTAATTGCTGAATGCTTTCAATTGTGTTTCTTTGACTTCATGACAGTGTAGCTGATTAGTCATTAGAATACAGCCTTTTAAATTCCTGGTTATTGCAGTGGAAGGAGTGTGGTTCAGTATAAATGCCCACTGCAGGACAATGCTTTTCCCTTTCAGATGAAAAGGATGTACATTTAATGGGACAGTGTTGGCCCATTTGTGTGTTAATGGTTAATATTCTGTCTGTCTGGAAGTAATTAACTTTGATGTGTAATATCTGTCTAGTCTCTCTTAGTCTTTTTGCTGTCAAGAATAGTCTTGAGAAAGTCATTGGTTTTTTTTTTTTATCAGTCTGGTCTCTTCCAAGAACAGGATAAGAGGCAGGAAGTTATAGACTGTGTGGTAAGGAACTTCAGATGTTGTCTTACCAGATAATATGAGGTTGACCAAATCAGGAGGATGAGTTGCATGAGGCATGTAATTAATGTGAGAGGGATCAGCAATATTTATAAAATTGTGATCATAAAACCTGATGGGAGGAACCCCATTGGAAAACCTAGCCATAACTGAGAGGATGAAATGAGATGACAGAACTGTGGACTGAGTTCATGTGTGTGTGTATATGTGTGTGTGTGTGTGTGTGTGTGTGTGAGAGAGAGAGAGAGAGAGAGAGAGAGAGTAGGGGCCAGTGTTGTGTTCTTGTGATTATGAACCTAGGGGGTTTTATAGAAGATTGGAAATTTCTTGATTACATGAGCAACTGTTAGGTTCTCAATACTTTTTTCAGGGATTCCTCATTTTTGAAAGTGATTTTATATCCACTTCTGGGTTGCTGAGATTATCACCTTCATGAGGGACACAGTCATACGACCAGGCCAAGGGGACAGTTTTAAGGTGTTTCATCTGGGTGGAAATGTCTGGGAATAATATTGATAAAGAGTACTTTGTGTGGCATTTTGTTTCAGAGGGTTAATTCAAAAAGGCAGTTTATAGAACCTCATTTAGCACGTTGTCTTGGCATTAGTATTGGTAATTTAATAAAATATTTCTTTTGTAAGTACATTTGTTTTCATTCTCACTTGTTCCTTATTTCCAACCTCAGTGCTATATCTGACAATGTGTGTCAAAATAGAAGGAATAAAGATGTTGGTATGGGGAAATACTCCATAATTACTTGCATAATTTATGCCCCTTTTACTCAGAAATTTGTGCTCAGTAGTTAGGGTGCATAAAATATGCAGCCATGCTACTTTTCAAGACTATAATTTTATGTACTTCATAGGAGCAGTAAAGGGTTAGTATATTGATCATTGTTGGAGGTTGTTCTGCGTTTCAGGGGTTGATAGCTGCACTGTCCTGTGATACAGCTGCACTCATAATGTAGAAGATTATGGTTTCAGCACTTGAATGAGCAGTGTTTCTTGGCCCTTCTTTAACCTTCATTATCCTGAGTGTACTGTTAATATTTATCATGTAGAAATAGAATATTGAAGTCCTATGCTGCTATGGGCATTGGTAGCCAGATTTTAGCTTGGGATCATGTGCGTGTAGGAGTTACAATTATGTGATGCACAGCCGTTGTATGTTAATGTAACTGCTTATTTGAGGTGAGGAGTTAGTTGACTGAATTTTGCCAGCAGTTTCTTTTTACAGAATTGCAGTTTTTCATTGTTTTCAGGTGATCCTTGCCAATCCAGCTAAAAAGGAAGCCAGGCCTTTACTGAAGCTGGCAGAGTCATTCTATGTTCATGCTGCTCCTTTGAGAATGGGGCTTGTGTTTGCTGTAAATCCTGATCAGTCTGTTACTGGTAATATGGATGCTGGTGTTGCCTTACTTAATGCTTTCAACTATGTTTCAGAAGTTAAGGATGCGTATAGTGGTCTTGCCTTCATTACTGATGTAAGTTTACAGATATATTACTTGGGGTGAAAACATGAAAGGAATATTTATTTTTATAAGTTCTGAGGTTTATATGGCAGTGAAAGTTCATGTGGTTGTCATCTGGGTTATGACATCATAGTTCTGGTAGGTTGGTACTAACACATCTGAAGCAACTACTGCCTCCGTCTTTAGGACAGTGTGTTGGTACATTTCACCACTGGAGATGGATGTGTTATGTTCATCCAAAAGGCTGGTATCCACCTACCAGACTGTGTTGTGCTGCAGTCCAGAAGACCATTGCAATATGGCGCTGTTTTATTTTTGTGCTGTCTGTTGTGCTTGTAGTAAGCTGTGATACTGAATCAGGGAAATGATGGGCATGATAAGATCTTCAGGATGTTCCGTCTCCACTCCATATCTAAAACAGCTTTGGGTCCTATGTGATCTCCTGTCATCTGAGTTGTAGAGCCTCATTTCTGGGGTTACAAGTGGCCATCGAAAGAAGCATACCATTTATCTAGAAGCTCACCATTTATCTCCAATCTAGTGCTAAGTTCAAGAATGTGGCCATGTCCTATTCACTTCTTAAGCATATATAGCTGGGGGAATGGAAAATGGTATAGAATAGTTGTGTTCTAGATAAACATTTGTTGTCTTAACTTGATCTATAAATATATTTGTCATCATTTGTTTATTAGGCCATATTCAATTATCAGTATGCAAAATTTAAAGTTTTCATGTTGATCTCATTAGTCACTTCATTAAATATATTTTTTTGGCACAAACACTGGATAATAATTGCTTCCATTATATTTTACAGAAGTACATTTTATGCAGTAAATGCTTGGTCATGTTAGGACAAACACATGGTGGACTTTGAAAGTTTGTGAACTTCTGACTTTGTGAGCTTACCTCTCATGGTAGGTTTTGCTGCTCACCATCTTTGATTCCCCCCCCACTCACATTCCTGCTGATGGCTGTACCACTGCTGGAAACATTCCTGCAAACCTTTAACCATTACTTTAAGTGGTGTCTTCATGTCCTCGTATATGTTCTCCATTGACTGCCTCCACTGAAGATGGCTTTCATATTTGGGACCAAGTGGTGATTGACAGGAGAAAGTGTAGAGGTTCAGGGACAGTGTCAGTAATTGGAGATTTCATGTATAAAATTATGCATGAAGGACCATATGTTTACAACGTGTGACTTATTGATGCATTTGTTTTTTTCGCATATGGAAGAGTTAGTGACACAAAATCATTATTGTATAAATTATGTTAGAATGGTATAAACCATCATGAGATATTACATAAAACTGTTTTGTTGTAACTAAAAAGGGTATTTATCATAATATTACAAGTTAATTAGTGAAGACCTAACCTAACCTAACATACACATGTATGGTGAATGAAGTCCTTGGCTGAGGCTTACTTTGATGCAGGTGTATGCCACAATAAAAGAAGATCGAGATGTGATGGTGGATGATGTGGTTTCATTACTAAGCACCAAGTATCGCTCGGCAGATGTGGAGGATATATTTGGAGAGGACTCAGCATATGATACTGGACGAAGGTTGGCCCGTGATTTTGTAGAGCGATCAGGCTTCAGGAAAATGCCACAGGTACAGTACTTTTAAAATCAGGGCATGTTTGAACATTGACATAAAATCTGGAATTTTACGAATGTGTTCACATCATTTTATAAAACTTTTCAGCAGTGTAATAAAATATTCTATTCTTTTATAATCTGGTGCATGAATGTCAAGTCACTAGAACTTTAAGATCCTGTGTTTTCACAGCAACCCATATTTGGGCTTCAATGCCAAATAGTACTGGAGAATGTTTCCTCTTTTTTGAAGGAATATACTGCATCCATCCTTAGAGTAGAAGACCCTTCGTTGTCCCTTTTGTGTCTTTCATGACACAAATTGCATTGAAACCAAAAAAGTGAAATGTGAATATTGGTCATTAGAGCAGTTGCTTCTTAGTTTGCAGTTTATCTGTTCTCTTTGTCAAGCTCCTTTGTTTTCATTGCTTGAAGTACACCAGGTGTCCATAGTTCTGCCTTTGTAGAAGAGTGCATTTCTGCATTTTATGTGGTTGCCTTACATCAGACATTCGTCAAGGTGTTCATATCTTGTTTAACTTTCTGTCTCATTTATATTGGCTGTGTTTTCTTCTGCCCTTGTTATTGTGTTGAGACAGTGTATTTATAAGGTTTTGCAGTTTAGGTGTCATGTTACATAAATTCCAAATTCTAATGCAAGAACTTTAACTGTACTTTTATATATTACTTATACTTACATTTCTTGTGTGCATAATGGTAAACCATAATTTATATATTTATAGATTTATCTTGTTTTTGTTTGTACACGAAATGTATTTTTACTTATTTGTAGCTGTATTTACATGTGTAATGTTCCTGTTTGGCTAGTGGCCCCCATCCCTTGTTCTTGGTAAAGAAATATACAATTTTTTTTAACCACTTAATGTCATCCTCCAAAGTTTGGCATGGTGTGTTCAGTTTTTTCATTGATTCCACAATAATTCATTTAAAGTTTGCCACTTTGAGTGTTTTTGCTGGCATGTAAGTTTTGCACAGTGTGCCTTGCATTCTAGGGTCAATAGGTACCATTCCAGGGTAAATAGTAGGTACCTTATTGACTGTATTGTGGCAGTCCTTCCATCAGGCCACTAAACTGGAAAACTAAACAGTTACCTTTAGAATTGATCAATATGACTTCTTGCCTTTTGTCAAGGGAGAAAAAAGGGCAGTCATGAAACACCAAAAAGAAGTGAGTGGGTATGTTTTTCATCACTGGGGTTTTGAGAATGGAAAATTGACAGAGATGGAGATGTCATGAGAACTGGATTTGATTGCAGAAAGAAACAAATTTTCCTTAGAATGTAGTTGAAACAAGGAGTTCCCAGCAGAACTACTCTTTTCTAGTAGACTTACAGTTGTATATTCCTGTCACTGTTGCAGTTGTCATTGTTGTTTTATATTTGTGAGGCACTAGTTGTTTCATTATAGATTTCGTATATGTTAAGTATGTCAGATATAACCTCAATATTGTTACTGTGTCGTTTGTAATTGTTGACTTTCTACAAACAGTTTTTTATACATAAGTTTAGGAGTGCTTATGTTCTTGCTTCTTCATCATCAGGCACTGCAGCTTCACTGTTTGAAAGTTTTGCCCTTCTCAACTACTTCCTTCCACTTAACCAAATCCTGGATGCATTTTGTCCAGTTATTTATATTCATAATTTTTAAATCTTCTTTTGTATCATTTTCCCATCTGATTTTTTATCTTCCTGCCAATCTTGTAGATAGTGGTGTACACTCATATAATTTTTTGGCCATTGTATCATTGTCGTTTGACGTACTTGGGCAAACCAGCTTAATCTTTGGAACTCAATATAGTTAATTATATTGTTGTTGTTAATTAGGTCATTCATATTTGTTTTAATTCCCCATGTGCCATCTCTGTCCTTTGTAGGTCCAAATATTCCTCTTAATATCTTTTTTTTTTTCGTTTATTAATAATTTTCATTTTATAGATTCTTTTAGTACCCATGTTTCACTGGCATATGATATCACAGGTCTTATTATAGTCCATTATAGCTTTAATTTGGCTTTCTTTGATATGAATATGCTTTTAAATATTTTTTCATTGGCATAATAACGTTTATTGACTAGAGAAATTCTTTTTTTAATTTCTTCTTCAGTGGAATTATCTCCATGTACAATTGATCCAAGATATTTTTATGACTTAACATGTTATAAATGTTTGGAATTGATATCTGTATCATTCAGACCAGTTTGTTTCTTTGAACAACCTAAATATTTAGTTTTTTTCCCCTCATTTAAAGTTAATCCAAAATGTACTGATTCATTTTTCAGTTTCTGAAATGTATCAATTAGTTATTATTTTGTTCTTGTAGTTATTAGTGCTCGTTTTGTTCTTGTAGTTATCATTATGTCATCAGCATAGGCTGAACACTGTTTTAAACATGTAGGTACATTTCCTCTTAAGCGTGGTTGCTTTAATGTTACATCTATAACTACACTAAATTTAGTTGCAGATAAAGGATCTCTCTGTTTTACTCCAGACTCTCTACTCTAAATTCTTTCTATATATTCATTATTTACCTTAACTTGTGCTCTAGTATTGATTAAAGTTAAATCAATCCGTATTATTAATTTTGGTGAAACATTATATTGTGCTATTTAACACTGTATTATTTTATTCTATATGTAGAGTTAGAAGTCTGTGTATAATCGATGAATGTATTATACAGATCTCTTTTATGTTCGTATCACTTTTCAAAAATTTGTCTAATTGTAAATATATTTTCAATAGTAGGTCTATTTTGGGGAAATCCGATTGGACATTCTTTCAATTTTTTTTCAACTATGTCAGATAATCTCTTATTTAATAATATAGCAGATATTTTATATGCAATATTAAGTAGTGTGATTGGTCTTTGGTTGTTACATTTTAATCTCTCTCCTTTTTTGTATATTGGACATACAGTTCCTTCACTCAAGTGTGTTGGAAGTTGTTCTTTATCCCATATTTCTAAAATTAATTTGTACAGTTTCTGTTTCAAAGTTTTTTGTTTGTTTGTGTGTCAATTCTGGGGCTATATTATCTCTACCAGCAGCTTTGCTAGATTTTAGTTTATCAACTGTAGTGTGTATTTCATTATGCTTCGGCAGGACATTTCATAGTTGCCACTTAAGCTCTTGGTTATAAAGACAGAAATGCTTAATGTCTCTTTGAATTACAAATTTTGTAAAACCATTCTCTCCATCTTTTCAATACGTGTTCTGTTTGTGATATAACATTATTCTCAGAATCTTTACATTTTGTGGGTAATGTTAACTGTTGCGGATTAAAATATTTAACCCCTTCAAAAAATTTCTTTGTTTCATTTATTTTTTTAGCTGCATCTATTTGCATTATTTTGTTGTTAAACCATTGTTTATTTTTTGTTTACATACTTTATTAGCTTCTTTTCTCTTTTCTTTATAATGTTCTTGATTTGCTGTTGTGTTTTGTTGAAAGCATATCATACTTGATATATTTGTTTGTTTACTGGCTTGTCTGCACTCTTCATCCCACCATTCATTGTTAGGAGACTTTTCTTGTAATTGAATTGGTTCTTTGCCCTTTTCCCATTCTTCATTATTTTCATGTTTATCTGCTATATTTTTTAGTGTGTTATATAGTAGTGTTTTATACTGTCTGAGTTTTATTGGGTTCTGTAGATTTGCTTTATTCCATTTTTTTAATTATCAAGCTTTTTTCTGTATATTGTTAATAATTTTTGTTTAATTGTCACTTTTTGAAGGAAATGCTCTGAATCCATATTTGGGCCTTTCCTGGATCTTATATTTTGAATTACTTATTTTTTATTAGCGTTTACTAATACATGATCAGTTTGGTTTATGGTAGTTTGGTCCAGGACATCCATGTTACTTTGTGTATTTGTTTATGTTGGAACTGAGTATGCATTATTATCATATAATTTGCAAAAGCAACTTGTGTTTAGTGGCAGACCAAATTTCACATGCTGAGTTCCTGTAGTTCATTAGTTACTGACAGCTAAACAAAGTGTATGCCAGCCATCTTGCTATTGCCTTGCATCATAAAATGACTTGCTGTAACTGGTGGACTTGCTCCCTGTACTCAAGGTTTTGTGTTCACCATGTTATTAGTGGCTGTTGGATGTTACAAAGTGTGGTGTTGAAGTGTTTGCCACTGTCATAACATCTATACCAAGTGTCTTGAAAATCAGTGATGAATTTCAGGAATTGAAATCATGTAGCATATGGATGGACTGACACCAATGGAGACAGGCAGACAGCATGATGATCTCAAAGTCTGCATTATTCGTTTTAACACCTTGTCGTCGGGCCACGTAGAAAGACATGATTGCTCTCCCATGTGTTGTTGGGTCATGTCTTTCTGCGTTTTCTTATATGATGTCCAGCACATGCATTTGTCAGCTGGTGTGGCTCACTTTTTGCTTCAAGGTTATCGACAGCTTGATGCAGGATGCTTGGGTCTCAAGTTACAAACAAACAGACCGGACATGACCCCCTATTTTTTAGAACCATAAGACTGCGACAAAGGGACAACTCATTCAGATACTCTGTTTTCCTTCAGTTGCAGTCATGGCTTTGCGTAGGAGTGTTCTGCAAGAGGATGATATTTTGTGTGAGTTATATGTGGATACACGTTCTGATGTCTCTGATTATAGTGGCAATGAAAGTTTGGACAGTGACGCCTCCACAACTAGTTAACATAAACAATTACGGTCTTCTACTGGTCCACTCACCCCACATTTTCCACACCCATTTTTCCTCACATCTATCAAGACAATTTTCATAACAGTGTGAGATTAGCTCAGACATTGCTAGACAGAAACGAAGAGAGTCTGCAGCACTGTGAGGGCTAACAGGGGCATTCCACGTGACCTAGAAGGGGAAGGCAAGCGCTTGAAAAAAGGGAAGTCAGCATTCTGGAGGAATGTTGACGTAATGGTGCAAGTGTGGAAGGGCAAGATTTGTGTGAATAAGTACGATCAATGATGCAACACTTGTAAACAAAGGGAGGAAAGACAGGAAAACAAATATGGAAAAAAAGAAGCCTTATCCTGTTGTCCAGTACAATAAATTCATAAAGGACATAGACAGGGCAGACCAATATCTCAGTTATTACTCAGTTCTGAAGAAAACTGTGAAATGTTAAAAAAAAAAAGTGGTACTATATCTGCTAAACTGTGTGCTCTTCAGTGCATTTTTTGTGTACAGGACACTAAATACAAACAAAGTAAAGTACAAGAACTTCCTGCACAAAGTAGGAAGGTCCTGGATATCAGAAGTCCAGAATCGAAGTGAGTCAAGTTCTGATGACCTTCAATTGCCAGAGAAGGGGGCCTAAACAGGACCCACCAGGCAGCCTTTCCAGTGATTTCAGAATACACAAACTTGAAAAAATTGTTGGTGGTGGGGAGAGAAAAAAGAAGTATCCTGCAAGATAGTGTAAAGTGTGTGCTGCACATAAGAAGCGAAGTGTAACTACAAATGTTTGTAAATTCTGCGTTGTTCTGCTTCACAAAGGGTCTTGTGTTGAGAAATACCATTCAATGACGAACTACTAGACTATCTGTATGCAGTTTCTGAAGTCTCGGGATCAGGAGCATAATATACAGTGTCAAACTGTAAGTAAGAATGTGTTATGGGGTTGAACATTCAAAGCGTTTAAAATGTCTGGGAAATGGGGGTATTTAATTAAAAAGACCATCCAGTCGGCAAGTTGTTAAAGAAGAAATGTAGGCTAAAAAAATGAATGTATAGTCAAGAATTAAACGTTTGAGAAGTGTGATTGTGTTTGTTGTTTTAGCACCTAGAACCTGCTGGAGAAAAGAGAACTTTGTCAAGTCTCAGTCTCTTTACTTGTGAATTATAAAAATGGTGTCAAGTACACATAGTATGACGGTTAGTAGTGATGCATGATATGATGTTCTTGTTACAGGCGTTGCTGAATGGTATACCTATTTCAGAGAAACATCTAAATGTTGAAGACTTCGAAGAAGCTGTACTGTCAGAGATCATGAACCAGACACCAGTATTTCAGAAGGCGGTGTACAAAGGGGATTTTACAGAGGGGGATAATGCATTAGATTACATAATGAACCAACCTAATGTCATGCCCAGGTAAATTGTTCAGCATGTGTGCTGCTTTGGTAGGGAGGATTAGTAAACAGCGCCATCGTTCCCCATGGTGGGAGAGCTGGGTTGATGACCCTGAAAGTTCCTAAGAAGACAGTGGTCATTATGTCTGCAGCAGGTTGACTTTATCTCTGATATATGCTGTTATATGCCCTCTGCGTTACTAGCTGAAGTGGGTGTGGCGAGGTCTAGTTACAGGTCACTGCTTTTGCAATAAATTCTGAGCTGTGCATGTGGATGTGAATGTGACATGACTACACATGGCAGGATGTTGTGTTGATTTTGTGGTGTGTTCATTCTTGATCTCCAGCACAAATTATCATCTTAGTTCCGGGGTTTCATATCATCCATCATTTGTGATACTGGTGATGACTCATTTAAAAAGGAGAATAGATTACATTGTCATATGTTGTATATGCATGGTGCATATGCATGCATATGTATAGTGCCAACACACACGCACACGCGAGTGACCATTGTTGAGTGCGAAGCACCCCTGTTTTGTAATCAGGAATTTAAGGTTTAAATTCTTGCCAAGAGACCAGATAACCTGAAAGCTCTTTCATGGTTTTCCTCAGGCTCTTCAGGCCAATGCCAGCGTAGAACATGAAATTGGGTCACAAGCACGTCTTGCTGCCTGCTTCCCAGTTCATTATTTACTAATAATCCAGCATTGTTAGTAAACCATACATAAACAAAATTATTTAAAGTATATATTTTAATCTGTTCAGTGGTGGATAGTCATACATATGTATTTTGCCACCAGACAGACATACGTGCACATGCACACGCACATGCATGCTCACACACACACACACACACACACACACACACACACGCGCGCGCGCGCGCGCACGCATACGCGCGCGCGGCCTTTGTGGAGTGCGTAGAACCCCTGTCTTGTATTCAGATGTTCATGGTTTGAATCCATGCCAAGAGACCAGGTGACCTAAAAGCCTTTCATGGTTTTCCTCAGGCCCTTCAGGCCAATGCCAGCATAGTCCCTAAAATTGGTCATTCTTTACCTTGGAATTAGATGGAAGTGTGTGGTCAATTTTATTCCTTGACCGCTTAATCCCGGGTGAAAGAACACCAAATACTCGTTGATTAGGAGGCTGGGTGGTCTCCAGAGCCAGTCATGATGTTCTGATGAAGAGAAGGTACTTTATTCTGCTGAGCATTGATCCCTGAATTGTCCAGCACATAGCTTAGTGACTATACCAACTACGTTACCCTTTCTCCTGACAGATATCTAGACCACAATGAAATAAGTGCAAAACGGAAGAAATTACATAATTTTTGTCATGCATACTTTGGGTTGTCATGGTGGCCAGTGGTTAGGTTTTAACAATGGCATAACAGTTCATTGACCATTCTCAGTGTCCACACAGTGTACATTAAGTAGTGTCTCTTCTAGTGCTTGGTTACTGGGATATGTTTTTGAATTGCAGTTGGGGCTTGGAGGTGTGTTTGCATTTTTTCTGTGTTTGCGATGTGCAAAGTAGAAGCCTTGCAGTGGAACAGTTCCTTGTCCAAAGAATCTATCAAAAGTCCTCAAACAATATCCAGCAACATGAAACATGGAGGGCCCTAGTCTGCACTGGCATGTAGCACCATGCATAAAGATCAGTTGTTTGTGTGGGAGTAGGGATTTTGAATGTCCCAACACTATGGTGCTAGCTGTTGTATTGTAATGGACTAATGGTGTTAGTATTGGAAGAATATAATACTTGGCCACTTGTACTTTGAACTTGTGCTGTTACTGTTACAGTAATGCATTGCATGGCTGGTAAAGTTTAAAGTTAGTTGTCACTGTACTGTTACAGACTCAATGACCGTATTCTGAATCAGGACAAGCATCAGTATCTGGATATGACAGGCGCCCCTCTTGCAGAGGAAATACCTCTTACATTGGAATCATTTTCTGGTCTTTCATCTCGTGACAAGACTGCAACCATTATCAGTCGAGGTGTTGAATACTTTGTGAAGAAGCAGAATGTAGATACAACTGTGACTACACCACACACTGTTACTCATTGGATCGTGACCGATCTTCAAACGACTTCTGGAAGACAGCTATTAGCACATGCTTTAGATCAGATGGTATGGTGTTTATTTTTAATGTAAATGATATGGAGTAAACAGATCAGTTTGACTGTGAAAGGTTTATGGGTAGCTTTTTAAGTGGAACTACATAAAACGTGCTTGTGGGTAAGTGCTGTAATTCCCAGAACTAAAGATTACTGTGAACCCTGTAAAACATCTGCATTAAGAAGCTTGTGAAAGATGGCATGGTAAGTATTTGAAGACGTACACTACACTTATTCAGCTGGTTTCCTGCTTTCTGATTCTCAAAGCCCTAGCCATTGTTGAGCTCCTACATGCAGTCTCACTGTTTGCTATTCGTATCTTTGTACAAGGTGTGGCAATAAAGAAACCAGATTGCTTTTATTACTCATTTCCGGCCACGTCGATGACGAAGAGGAGGGTAGGGCATTGACCCGTGGACTTCCCTCTACCGTCACACAAAGGTTCAT
>Ga0123355_10009287_pt1 | contig 14937 bp, 12 predicted proteins | sample TergutEmb28metaG_3_FD_89872 | JGI IMG/M metagenome (GOLD analysis project Ga0123355, IMG submission 89872) | Embiratermes neotenicus P1 segment gut microbial communities from Petit-Saut dam, French Guiana - Emb289 P1 | ecosystem: Host-associated > Arthropoda: Insects > Digestive system > Gut ...
CTACTGCTACTTCGAGTGCTACTTTACCGAGGAACTCGGGATTAAGCTGGATCGTCATCGCTGACTTGGTGTCGTTCTGCATCATCTCAACACGTGAGATCATTTCTTGGAACAGGTTTTCTGTCTTTACCGGTGCGTTGAGTGCCGCTTCTGTCATCTGTTGTGCTGCTCTGAACTGTTCCGGTTTGATTCCTTCGCTGAGTGGCGGTGGCGCTGTCATCTCGTTTGTTGAGATTTCCGGTTTGATCTCCGCCGCGTTTCTCACGGCATCCGCCGTTTCTGAGTAAGTCTTTTCTTTCTGTCCATTGACTTGGGGTTTGTCATTTGCATTCTCCAACGGGCTCAGATTGCCATTTTCTGATTTGGAATTTGATTCCGTATTATCCTGACGATCTTGCGTCCTTATTTCTGGCATCCGTGCCACCACATCCCCTGCGGTAGTTGTATTGTTTTCACCGTTTACCTCTGCGTTTGCTTCTCCCGGCTTAACTGTTTCGGTGTTTAGCTTGCCGGCTGCAGCCGTGGTTTCCGGATTTACTATTGGTATCTTATCCGTAAGGTCCACACGCATCTCGGGGTTTGTGGTAGATTCGCTATCTCCTTCGAGAACAAAAACGACTTCAGTTAGTAGATTTCCCATTACTCCGCTTGCCAGTGTCTCGCCTTTATCATCCGGGTTCCCATTTAATAGAGGGTCGACTGTTTTGGCATCATCGTTGGTATTCGTTACCTTGTCTGTGACTTTTGATTCAAACTTTGCAAGCTCTTTTTCAAACATTCTTTCAAACTTTGAGTTGTTGCTTTCAACGCCTGAATCCGGTCTTTTTCGAACACCCGAGCCGGAGTCTGTCTTGGTCGTCAGGGAGGACAGTATCTCCATGGGTATAAGCATTATTTCACCTCCTATAGTTATTTATCGTAATTCTTTAGGGAAAAGATTAGTGAATTTAGTGTGAAAATTAGAAAAAGCACTGTATATAGTGCTTTTTTCAATGTTTTTCGTGTTAAACTCTCATCCAAGCACTCGATACCCCTGTACAACGATCCTCGCATCGTCACTGCCGCCTCTCGTGCAGGTGGACAGAGTTATTATCTGAGTCGCAGCCAGCGGCGCCTCTATCCTGTCGGCAAATCTTGGAAAAGCGCGCGGACCGTCAAAATCAAGAAAATACGCAGGATCATTTATATCTGTATGTCTTGCAGAAAAAATCTCATACTCTATCGACTGACCATTTACTATTAAAGTGATCATCTTATTTTCTTCCCTAAAATCAGTGTTCAGTAGCCAGCGCAAATCACTAAATATGCCGCCCTGCTGCAAGTTATGTCCGAAAATGATTATATGAGGAATAGCATCATCTTCCGAGATACGAGATAACAAATCACCTGTAATACGGTAATCCATAAACACAGTACCTGTAATACTCGTCTCACCATAAAACGATCTTTTCAGATACGTCTCATTGTCCTCACCACGCACAACAGGATAATCAATGTCTGTCCCATCAATGCGTATCCATGCGACATAGTCAGAGTTGATCTGACGCATTTCTGCATCTAATGCGGCAAGTGAAATCACTCCAAACTCATCGGAGTCTATTTCTATTTCGTTTACTATTTCCCTCAAGGACTCGTATTCGGCACGTGAAGCTCTTATACTGCGTATGTTAGAAGCCACCATAGCAGTAGTAATAATCGCAATGCTGCCAAATACAACTATTGCGATTATTAATGCAGTCTTTGTTGTTATCCTGCGAAAAGGATTTTTTGATTTGTTTTGAGTCGTCACAGGCTCCGTTGTTTCCCCGGACGCTTTAACATTTCTAATATTATTTGCCATGACGTGTTTGTTTGCTTCTTCTCCTACGTTTTTCTTTTATATGAGCAATAAGGTAAATACTCAAAGTTATTGTCATCAATATCGAAAATGCCATCGCAAGTATTGTTCCCGTAATATCCGGACCGCCTGTCTGCGGAACGTTGCCGTACCCGCCGCCGCCGGGATAACCCGGACCATAACCCGGCCCCGGTGTTTGCCCCGGTCCCGGACTTTGACCTGGTCCCGGACTTTGACCCGGCCCCGGACTTTGCCCCGGTCCCGGACTTTGACCCGGTCCCGGACTTGGGCTCACATTTGGACTCGGACTGGGTGATGGAGATGGACTTGGGGATGCACCACCCACAGGTGGATTTGGATTGTTCGGGTCGTTGATTACTATAGGTATATCAGCCCAGCCATCCTCAAATATCGCACGGAACGTATGCGTTCCATTGCCAAGAGTACGAAGATAGCTATTGTTGAGTGTTATTCCCGTTGGCGTGCCCGGCGTAATGGTGTAAGCACTCGGCGGAACAGTATTACCGGCAGAATCAAGAAGCCGTTCAAACTTAGTACTGTCTGCTCCGATCACATTCGCTTGATTGCTATTGCCGCTACCTCCCGTCCATGTACCGAAATCAGGGTTCACAGGGAACTGCGTACCCGGTGGAGTTCCGGCTTGGGTAATGTTAACAGTCCCATTGCGACGTACAGGGAGTGGTTGAACCCATGTGGCATCTCTATGGACCGGTTGACCATTAGGATTGCCCGTAAACGCAAGTTGTATATTAGTAGTTGTTGTTACAGGTGTGCCGGTCGTTGTTATTGTGAAGTTTAAGTTGACGAGATCGCCATTACCATCCCAATCCCACGTACCAAAAGGATCTCCCACTAAAATCCATTGATCAATCCACTGGCTTCCATCCCCGGGATTAAAAGTAAAATTAGGAATGGGCATTTGCGATGCCACAGCAGTAGGTGTAGTTACACTATTAAGTGTCAGTTGTGTGGAATCATATGTAACAACAAATGCCACCGCCGCAAAACCTGGATCCGCATTACCGCTGACAGTTATAGGAACCGTCACTGACGTACCGCGTGCAGCAGTGCGTGTGCCGACCGTAAACTCAAGCGGGGTGTTTGAAGATGCCGGTAGCGGCATGATAAAGCCAAACATCAGTATTATTATAATAGTTATTGCGAAGACCTTCTTCATAACCTTCTCCAATATACCTTATGGGGCCGGTGCTGTTGGCATTCTTCCATCCCCGGCAAACCATCTTGCAAGCTCAATAACATCAAAATGGTTAACTACACCATCTTGGTTTGTATCAGCATTCACTGTATTAAAAGCGAGTAAAGGCGCTCCGGATAACTCACCACTTATATACATCCTGAGTAACATAAGATCACGCAAATCTACACCACCACTGTTATCAACGTCGCCTATACTGGGGCGTGGATTTTCTATAAGAATCGTATACCGGCCTGTAGTCGGGTATGATATTCTCATAGAGCCTGGAAGTGTTAGACCAATATTGAAGTTGAATACTCCGGCTAATGAGGGTGTACCAACTATTAGACCGGGACCGGCTCCGGATCCGGGTGCCATAATCGTACCCGGTGGAATTCTATCACCGGCGGTGAAACCGGGATCTACTACTCCCCATGTCGCTCTATCCAACTGATCTTGAACTGCAGTTGGGCGTGGTGCCGGTGGTGCAGCAAGACTTATCGTACTAACATAACTTGTATCACCTACAAAGCCATTTCTCATGTTAGGGATAACTGTCGGTATCGGTGTATGCCAACCGGTTAATTCTACATCTAAAGCAGGATCTGCGGGATTTGCCGGCTTAGGCATCTCTACCCAAGCTCTTGCCCAGGCACCGGACGTGTCCGGCTCATAGCGCCAATTATTACCAATTACAGGTTTACCGGGGCTATCTGTGTTAACTATCCACATTATGAAATTTGATGGCGCAATCGAACGCACCTGACCATACGTACCCGGTATTACCGCTCTAAACACATCATACCAAGGTTCAAGCTCTTCACTTGCGCTACCCCGGCTCGCATATCTTCCGGGGGGAGCTTGCTCAGTGGGTAACATCTGGGTTATCCTCAGATAAGCACGTCTCCATATTCTTATGTTAAAGTTTTCTCGCAACACTGCATTGATATTTGGATTCGGGTGGGGCATAGTCCATTCAACAGTGAACGGATAGTCATCGGGATCTGTAGTACTTGGGGTCTCACCGGATATTGTCGTGTATATAACTCCAGCTTCAGTAAAACCTGAAGTGTTAATAGTTACAGAGCCCGGTAATGAACCGGCGGGAGTAGTACTCCATGCCCCCGTTGTTGTACCGTCGGGCAATGCCCCCTCTATTCTGACCCTTGATTCATAATTTTCAAGCGGCTCTCCTGATGCAGGAGGCGGCCCTACCATACCATCAGGCCAGGGGTCAGTGAGTGCTGAGATAACAGGACGCGGCCAGATGTAGACTGTGAAGGGTATAACTAAGGTCTCACCAATAATCAAGTTTCTATTATTGGAGCGGAAAAATAATTCTATATTAAACGTTTTACCCGCTGCAGCTTCAGTAGGCACTCCGGTTATTGCAATTCTTGATGGATCATTCGGGTCAGGCGACAAACCAATGCCGTCAATTACTTCATCAAACCTATCACTGGCAAGAGTATACGTCCATACCCACGAAGGATTTGGTAGCGCGTCGATACCGGGCAGACCGGCAGTAGGAGCTGCAGAGATAATATTAGAAGGTGTAGTAACAAAAGGTGTTGGGTTATATGGATTACCGACCAGACCCTCAAGCCATGCCGGGTGAGACATTGTTACTACAGGCCGCGGGTAAACTCTGATAGTAAGAGCTTCCGAAAAAACTTGACCAAATTCCGGATAATCTTCAATCGTCTCAGTTGTTGGATCGATAAGGATTCTAAAGCTGTAACTCGGGCCGTGAAATAGTGCATCCTCAGTCGGTGTGCCGATTATAGCGCCTACTGAGATGTCAGCCGGGTCGACCCACAGCTCCAGACCATCCGGCAAATCTCCGCCGACTCCGACAGCTATACCAACTATATCCCAGTCCCATGTTGTGCCGGGCGGGATAAATCCTGTAACGATCGGCCACTCATACTCTACATCGACCATGGCATGAGGTACACTGGTTGTAAAAATCTCAGGCCTTGCTCCGGGATTCCTTATATGGATTATAAAGTTATATGTATCATAAAACTGATTTATACCGTCAACAACTCTAGATATGTCAACAGAGAATAAAATTGGTCCTCCCGGTGGCTCAGGCACTGTCATCCCGGGTTTAGTACGTAATATACCGCCGCGGCCGACCGCCATCGGTGAAGCCTGCCATTCCATCCAGTCAATCAATTCCGGGGGAAAGAAAAATTCCCAGTGAAGATCCCATTCCGGATCAGGTATGACAGGGTCATTTAATCTAACATTATATGGAGTCCCGATTATAGCCGGAGGCATATTGATAGTGACGCCTTGCTCCGGTCTAAGACCGCCCTCTGATGCCGGCACGGGAGCATTTCCATATTCATGCATATCCCACATATTCATCATCATTTCTCTTGTGTTTTCAATGTTGATATAAGGGATTTCATCATACAGAGCAGCTATTGAAGGTCTTTTATCAGGCATAATGAACGATACATACACATTCTCATCATCGAATGTTTCATCAAAAAGCTCCACATGGGCAAAGTTCGGGTCTACTTCCCATCCTTGGAAGCCAACAACAGACACACCTAATACAGCAGTCTCTCCCGGTGACACATCCCATGGAACGATGGGGAAATAATGCCAAAGCCCCGTCTCTTCCGATTGAGTCATGACTCGCTGCCAAATGCGCTTGGCTTCATCTTCCTTTATCTGATCAACCGGAATATTACTAAAGACAATATCATCAGCCTGTACGTCATCGGTAATTCTATCGCGAACCCGTGGATTTGCGGTCTCGTCATCATTTCCACCGGTCAAATGAACAACAAAAAGTACTGCCACTGCAACGCAGAGTGCCAGTAGTAATGTAAGAATAGAAGCACGCAGGAACTTCATGCCTTTACGCATAATGATCGTCCTTTCGCATTGCCCCAAAGCCAATCCATCAGCTTTGCGCAACTGCACATCGTCTACAGTCGACTACATATTGTGTAGACGCATGCTTTACGACACCGTATTATACCACATATATGCCCATTAGTCAAGTAATCTCAATGCTTTGAAGGCATTTGCGCGCATGTGGTCAAAGTGTTCGCAAAACGCACATGATTTATCGCCAAAAATAAATCATCGGGACATACTCTTATCTCCTAATCGATATATCGGCACTTTTTACTAAAACCTTTAGTAAAAAATACAATATATAGTAAAATAATTTATCTTTATCACAATTAACCAAAAAACAACCCCAAAATCTCATAGGATTTAGAGGTTGTTTGCCCATCATAAAGGTATCATATCAATCCCGAAATCGCATTTATAATTCCTGCCACAGAGGTTTTGTCCATTTTCTGGAACGCAAACCATTTTTTTCCTAAATCTTTTAATGATGCACCGATGTGATATATCTCATTTCCACCATCAATCATTATAAAGCGGTCGTGGCTTTGAGTAAATTTTTTTACATCAAAACCACCATACTGCGCATCGGCTTTCTGTACATCCAAACTTAATTGCTTGCTTATACTCTTAGTAAGTAAAAGAACCTTGACACTTTTCTTCTTTTTTGCCAAATGGGTTAGTGTGCTGTCATCAATGTAATTATCGATCAATATGATACTTTGTTTCGCAGATCGAATAATATCTGCGAAAAGATTATATGCATCAAATACCTGACCATCAAATAAAACGCCATGGGTGGGTATTTGGCGCGTTTTAATTTGCAAGTCGATTTCTTCTACTTTATTTTTGAGAGCATCGTGATTGTCTTCCATGCGATCCATACGGGTGTTTATAGCGTAACCTTTCAGCAGATAGTCTTTTAACTTTGCTGTTGCCCATCGTCTAAATAATGTAGCGTTTACTGAGTTTACACGATATCCGACTGAAAGAATCATATCTAGGTTATAGTGTGCCATTTTTCGAGTTACAGTACGAGCACCTTCTTGGTGAACTATTTCCAAAATGGAAACAGTTGAAATTTTTTCCAACTCCCCGGTCTTAAAAATATTATTGATGTGCTTTGATATTGCCGGAATTTCTGTACCAAACAGTTCTGCTATCTGCGCTTGTGTAAGCCATGCTGTGTCTTCATCGAACTTTACCTCGATATGCTCCGCAAGCTCATCCGGACGGTATAATATAATTTCATTTTTCATATCTTTTCACCTATTAATGTACTGCTATCTTTAACTGACCACCTATCACCCAATATAGCCGCAAATGCATGTAATTTCAATATGAATTTGGATGTGGAAAAATTAGAGATAATGATGAGTATTGATACTTTTAGTTATGGTTTAAGTTAAACACTTCAACATTAAGAGGATGCTTTTAACCACAATATGATGAACAAAAAAACAACCTCAAAATCTCATAGGATTTAGAGGTTGTTTGTTATTTCTCCGAGCGCAAGCGCACACCAAGCTATAATCAGCTATACAGCATTATCTCTGTTATGTCCGCGGCGTATCTTGGCTCCATTACTGCAAGTATCGACGCTGCGTTTCTATCGCTCATGAAGTATAGGATACCGGCAACATCTCTTCTGTCATGTAGCTGCACCAGCCTGTTTGCAGCATCTTCGGGTGACATCTGCATGTATAAGTTGCTTATCTGCAGCATATCCACCATCTCATCTTCCGTCATTTCACGACGATGCAGCGGAATCGTCCTCTCATACATCGCAAGGATCTGCTCCTCACGCCGGTCAAGGTCTAAAGTTCGTCTTTCGACCAGCTCCTCCCGTATAAGAAGAGTTTCTTCCCGTAAAGCCATATCCTCTTCACGTCTATCAAAATCTTCAGCCTGTTCAGCCATCCTTGCATCATGCGCCTCTTCTTCGGCGATCATCCTCTGTCTGACCGTTGAAAACCCGGGATCAAGCCAGATAATAACATCCAAGAGCGGTTCTGTAAGAACATTGGAAATGATCGTACGCGAACTGAACATATCGAAGTACAACGCAGCAGAAAACCCGCCTATCAGAATGACAAGCACAAGAAGCATGATCAGGATGATGCCGCCTGCACCACCTTTATCCCCTTCAGCCTTTGGCAGTTTTTCCTTTTTCTCTTTTTTCTCTTTTTTGCTTTTCTTGCCTTTTGGGTCATCAGAATCATCTGAATCTGAGTCAGCTCCTGCGGCAGCCGCTTTTTCTGCTGCTGCAGCTTCTTTTGCCATTTTCTTTTTTTCGCGTCTACTCAATTTTGACGCATCAGGGTTTTCGTTCTCCCCGCCATCTTCGGTTATTTCTTCATCAGCCATTTGTTCTCACCTGCCTTACCTAGCTAGCGCTTATCTCTTCACTTATTACCTTAAATGATACAAGATCGTCCATTTCTTTTGCTTCTTCTGCTTGAACTTCTTTTAAATATGCCTGATACTGCTCGTCGCGGAGCTTAAGATATGTCTTCAGCTCTCTCATTGTTAGGATGAGCCGCTCCTGACACTGGCGCACAACTTCTTCAGCCATAACTATCCTTTTACGGATCGCTACCAGTTCATCCCGCAGAAACCTGAAATACCCATCATGCTCGATCAGGGCGTCTCCGACATTTTCACCCTTCCGCAGTGCCTCTTCAAGCGAACGCTCATTATTTGCCCACGCTTGCAACAGTCTTTGTTCTTCGTCAAGTAACTCCTGCAGTGCGATTTGCGCTCTCCTGAGTTCAGCCTTTTGCAGACGCTCGACAGTCAGCTTATAGTTGTATAGGGGTTGCAATGTAAACTTAAATTTTTTCATTAACTCTCTACAATGCTCTTCATAATATCCAGTGTCTCGTCAAAAGTGTAACTCTCTGACATATCCTGTTTTAAGAAACCCTGAATCGGATTATGAAGCTTCACCGACCGGTCTATCTCAGGGTTTGCGCCCTCTTTATATGCCCCGATGTTTATCAGATCCTCAGCCTCACGATAAACTGCTATCATATTTTTTATCGTGCCGAACTCCGATAAGTGCTCCTTGGTGACGATATCCGGCATAACACGGCTCACACTGCCTAAAATATCTATCGGCGGATAGTGATTGCTGTTGGCTATAGCTCTTGAAAGAACTATATGTCCGTCCAAAATACCTCGCACAGTGTCAGATATCGGCTCGTTCATGTCGTCGCCTTCAACAAGAACTGTGTACAAGCCCGTAATAGAACCCTTTTCCGACATTCCGGAGCGTTCCAGGAGCTTAGGTAATATTGCAAATACCGAAGGCGGAAATCCTCTTGAAACCGGTGGTTCTCCCGCAGCCATACCTATCTCGCGCTGCGCCATTGCAAAACGTGTAAGTGAGTCCATCAGCAAAAGCACCTTCATGCCTTGATCTCTGAAATACTCTGCAACAGCCGTGCCTGTCATTGCGCACTTCAGGCGTAAAAGAGCCGGTTGATCGGATGTCGCAATTACAAGAACTGATTTGCGAAGCCCTTCCTCACCAAGGTCTTTTTCTATAAAGTCCCGAACTTCACGTCCTCGCTCTCCGACCAGTACTATGACGTTTACATCAGCTTTTGCGTACCTTGCCATCATACCAAGAAGTGAACTCTTACCAACACCGGAACCTGCAAAAATACCCAATCTCTGTCCACGTCCGACAGTCAGCATACTGTCTATCGCTTTTACACCAAGCGGTAAAACCTCTTTTATCCGTTCTCTGGTAAGTGGGTTCGGCGGTGCACTGTCCGCAGGATACCATGCTTCGATTTTTGGCTCGGGCATATCATCAAACGGGTTGCCGAGTGCATCAAGTATCCTTCCTACCAGTTCCTTCCCAACCGGCACCCTGAGTGCCTTTCCGGTATAAACGACATAGCTGCCGAGCCCGATGCCCTCAAGACTTCCAAACGGCATAAGGAGCGTTTGCCCTTCTCTGAAACCGACTATTTCTGCTCGCATACTCCGCTCATTATCAAGAGTATACATCTCACAAACATCACCGATTTTCGATGAAGGCCCGGTCGCTTCAACTGCAAGTCCGACTATCTTAGTGACTCTACCGGCTCGCTCCAATGTATCAAACTTTGCAAGAGAGTTACTATATTTAGATAAATCAATCTGGTTCATACTGATTAGCTCTTTCGAACGCAAGCTTTACATACTGTAGTTGTGACTCCACCCCGGCATTGACCGTAACATCATCCGTATCAATTATGCAGTCACCTTCCTGGAGTGACACATCCCTCAAAACAGATGCTTTGACCGTGACCCCACTGTCCAGTTCTATTGTCGCAGCACCCGATGAGAAGAATCTTTCATATTCTTCCGGACCTACACGTATGACTACTTTATTATCCGTTGACATCTGTCTAAGCGCATTTTTTATTAGTGATAAAAACACGTCCCCAAGCGCTTCTTCAGCCGGATTGATTATCTTTCTGACTATATCCACAGCCAGTTCGACGACTTCACCCTCCAGCTCTGCATATACACGCTCCCGATCTTGATATACTTCATCAAGAACACGCTTTAGTTCTTCGTCCTGTTCACGAGTTTTTTCTGCGATCTTGTCATCGTAAGAACGTCTGCCCTCTTCTGCGCCTTCTTCGAAGCCTTCTTTTTTCGCACGCTCCCGCTCTTCATCTACTTCATCACGAGCCTTTGATATTATATTATCAGCCTCGATACGTGCGTTTTCCAGGATTCCTTCGATTTTGGACTCTGTCTCACTTCTGGCAGCAGTAAGATATTCATCTACTTTATTTTTCGCAATAGCTTCGGCATTTACTATCGCCTCTTCTTCTGTGATAGGTTCCGGGACAGTTTCCGCATAAGCTTCCGCAGAGGTCTCCGCATCCGGGATCTCGCCCTCTGCGTCGACCTCTTCTGCTATCTCTTCTCCCTCATCTTCCTCGAGATCCGACTCTAACTCAAGCTCATCGAAATTTTTGAACTTGATGTCCGACACTTTGACATGCCTTCTGTCGATCCTAAACAATCAAGTCATCTCCCTCTCCGCGGGCAACGATGATCTCGCCCTCATCCTCTAGCTTACGGATAACATTAACGATCCTCTGCTGGGCTTCTTCAACATCACGTACACGCACAGGACCCATGACTTCCATATCGTCCTTTATCATATCTTGCAAACGTTTTGAGATATTACCGAAGATAACTCTTGTAACATCCTCTCCTGCCATCTTGAGTGCGACTGCAAGATCGGCATTGTTGATTTCTCTGAGAACACGCTGAACTGTGACGTTGTTGAGTTTTGCAATATCTTCGAATACGAAGAGGCGTTTTCTGATTTCATCAGCGAGTTCACTATCGTTGACATCGAGACTTTCGAGGATGTTTTTCTCGGAGGAACGGTCGAGTGAGTTGACGATTTCTACGATCGTATCGATACCGCCGACGATGATGTTTTCTGTAAAGCCCATGGAAGTTATCTTACGCTCCAGTATGCGTTCGGCTTCTTTTACATACTCAGGCGACGTGCTTCCCATATTTGAAATACGGCTTATGATTTCCGTCTGCCGTTCCGACGGCAGTGACGCTATTATTTGTGCTGACTGCTTTGCATCGATATATGACAGCACTAAAGCTATGATCTGCGGATGCTCGTTATGGATAACGTTAAGTATCTGGTTTGAATCGACCCTTCTGATAAAATCGAACGGACGCACCTGCAGTGACGAAGAGAGCTTGCGTATCATCTCTTCGGCTTTTTCTGCACCTATAGCTTGCTCAAGAATATCACGAGCGTAATCAATGCCGCCCTCAGTGATAAACTTTTGCGTCAGGCACATCTCATAAAACTCGTTGATGATTTCCTCTCTGATTTCAGGCTCTACACGTCTCGTAGTCGTAATACCGAGCGTCATGTCACTGATTTCTTCATCAGTCATATGCTTATACAGTTCGGCAGAGTACTCTTTGCCGAGACTTATAAGTAATATCGCAGCTTTTTCTTTTGGTGATAAATCACTCATAACCCACTACCTTTTCATCACAACGTTAATTATTCTTCGTCCGATAACCAGTTTCGTAATAGTTGCGCTACAGCGGCTGCGTCTTTTTCGATAAAGCGTTCGATTTGCTCAAGACCCGCTGATTTTTGACCAACAAGATCTATTTCTTCAAGTGTCTGCTCATCAGGTGCCATTTCTTCTTCCTCCGCTCCATAATAGTCATCGTCCCCGATCATGAAGTCAATACTCTCCGGACCGGCGGCAAGGAGCACAGGTTCTGGCTCCGGAGGAGGCTTAACTGCTTTGATGATCGTCCTGCCAAGCAGAAATAACATTACAACGAGAAGTGCAATGACCGCATACATTAATATGGTCTCCAGTAACTGGTCACGTCTTCTTTGTGCTTCAAGCTCTTCCCATCTGGTATACATGTCAGCCATCGTAGTATCAATATAGGTAAACGGTAAAAGCTGGACTGAGATATTGCTCGGAGTCACACCGATAGCTTTTGCTACAAGGTCAGCCACTTGTTCCGAGTAATCCTCTGTGACCCCCTCTGCTTCGCTATTTAAAAGCACTGCGATGCTGAGCGAGCGTATTGTTCCCTGCTCATGTTCGATAACTTGTCTTAACTCGTTTATCTCCATGTTCTTGCTGATCATTGCTCTTCTGTAGTGATCCCGTTCATCAATGTCTCCCCATGGATACTCAAGAGTTCCCATCAGGTTTGAATCTGTACCGGGTATTCCCTCGGCATCTCTCCAGCTTCTTGAGAGCTCATAGATTTCTTCCGAACTGCGGACTATACCTTCCATCTCTCCCGGTATAGGAGGTTCAAACTCGACTCTCTCCGTGACCATTACATCGAAGTTCAATATAACGTTTGGCTGTACTTGCAAATTGTTTATTCCGTAGATTGGTGTCAAAAGCTGCTCAACTTGCATCTGAAGCTGCTCGGACAACCTTTTTTGTAACGCCGTACGTTGACCTATCTGTTCATCAAGATCCTCCGCTCTATCCCCAACAGGGTAGTAATTATATTCGCTGTCAATTATACTTATATCTTCATAATCGATGCCCGGGATCGAAGCCCTTACAAGTTCGCCGATTCCCTCTACTTCATCACGTGTCAGCCTCTCATTGTCTCTGAGAGTGAGCATAATAGATGCCGCAGCCCGTCTGGCATTAGTCTGGACTCTGAACGGTGATGTTTCCCCCGAAGCAACTATGACAAGAGCATTAAGGATCCTTGGATTCTGTAAGAGCTGCGTTCTTATATCTGCTCCCAACTGACCGTCGTAGAGTCTCCTTGCGTGGGCATCGGTAACGCCAAACCCGGATGCATCATCCCATAGGTCACGGCTGAAATCCTGGGTGCCCAATACACCGGCTTCTCTCAGTCGCATCGTGGCATCTCCGAGTCTGTCTTCCGGAACTTCAATGTTATTACCGTTGACTCTGTTTGGGATCCCCATTTCATTAAGTGCAGCGTACACTTGAGGGGAGACAGCAGGATCAACTCCGGGAATTGCGACCCAGGTTGTGCGGGAAAGCAAGCTTACAGATATGATAGCAAGCGTAATAACTGCAGCCGACAACACAGCCAACTGGATCTTCCTGTTCTTTGGCATCTTATCAAGGTATTCTCTTATCTGAGTCCACATTCTTAAGGCAGTTTCTCTCATATATGATCCTCCTTGCGCAGGGGCATTTGCATGGTTTTTATTGCTTATCTATATTACAACATACCACATTAAATATTAGCACCTTTCTTTTGTATTTGCAACAAATTTCTTAAAAAATTCACAATATATAGAACACCCGACAGTGTCGGGTGCTCAACATATTGTGTTTTAACTTTTTCGGATTATTTCTTAGCCGGCGGGTTTTTCTTGATTTTTGATAGATCGAATGAAACGATCGGAGCACCAAGTGCCTGTACGTTAGTGCTTTTTGTTGCTTCAAGAAGTTCTTCCCTGAAGACCTTAACATCTCTGGGTGCGTCAACACCAAGTTTTATCTTATCGCCGTCTATACCAAGAAGGGTCACACGGATGTTATCGCCAATGATGATAGTCTCGTTCAGCTTTCTAGACAGAACCAGCATCGTCATCACCCTCCTCCCTTGCAACTACATTGCATATTTGCTGGAAGACAGGAGCTCTTACGTTGTATTCGGTTCCTGTGAGGACTATTTGCTTTGCTTGTCCCGAGAGTGTGTTTATGATTATCGGAGCCGCCAGATTGACTGTCATCCCTTGTATATCTTCCGGAATAACTACCACGCTGACAACATGCAGCTCATCCGGGCTTTTAAGATCCAAAGATTTAACGTCTGTATCATCAATGTCAAACACGTAATCCGGCAAGACTGAGAATGTATCGAGCACCGGCAGACATATCCCTGTATCGTCCATCGATTGCAACCAGACTATAGGGTAACTCTCCTCAAACTGCAACAATGCATATTTTTGATACTGCTCGAGACCCGGAATGCCTTCGCCAAACGTGATCATCTTATTTTCGTCGACTTCTACCATCCCAAACCGTAGGGTATCTATCTGCATACTTCTTCTCCTTCAAATAATCTGCGACTATAGTATCATAACTAGATTGTCTGGTCAATATATCTTCCGGGAGCTCCGGACGTAATGACCGGTTCGACCGACACTCTGATATACGGCTGCGTCCGGAGGAAAACTTCTACCGAAAACATCGGATCCAAAGTCACCTCGGGCATGAACTCTGAATTATAGTCCACAATGAGACTATGCTTCGACCAGTTCATATTCATATGCCCCATATCCCAATCGATTTCAGCAGGGCTCGCAGGCATCAAACCAATGTTGATATCTCTATTTCTAAACTCAGCCATCGCTTTATTTTTGGCGAGTAGAGGAATCGACTTATCACCCGGAATATTTGGATTTGCTATGAAATTGCCATCATCTTTATTTTGTCTCGCACCACGAAGCGCAGCCTGCCTGCCATCATTACGAAAA
>Ga0123355_10009288_pt1 | contig 14936 bp, 6 predicted proteins | sample TergutEmb28metaG_3_FD_89872 | JGI IMG/M metagenome (GOLD analysis project Ga0123355, IMG submission 89872) | Embiratermes neotenicus P1 segment gut microbial communities from Petit-Saut dam, French Guiana - Emb289 P1 | ecosystem: Host-associated > Arthropoda: Insects > Digestive system > Gut ...
GCGTGGGAAATAACTGGAACGAAATAGTCGGACAGATTAATCAATTCTTGCAGCAACAAACGTAGCAATTACCCGAAATGTCACTCTTAACCCTGTAAACGCCGAGTTAAATCCCATCTGCCATCTGCTGGCATTATTAGGAGCTCACCATATTCTCCACGTTAGAGGGATAAGGGTTAAAGGGAACTTCTGTAGTCACACTTACTTGCCATCAATATTACTTTCCGAAATACAGAACATTACAGGACACGCGGATGGATAAGATATTATATATATATATATATATATAGGACTATTGAAATAGTTATTTAAATGACCGTGCCATCGCTGTAGTAAAAATTCTATGATGAAATCATTTATCCCCGAAATAGGAATTGGATTTATACCTTATAAGAAAAAATATATTATTATTATTATTATTATTATTAAAAACTGTTAAAAGAAAGGGGATAATAAAAATGTGTCTTACGAAGAACGGAATTGTGTAATTCAGAAAACGATACCACCTACGAATGTCGTCGTGCCACTCTTGCTCCCATCCCTTTAGAAAAATAGTCTCCAAGTAACTGTCTCCTACAATGACTAACACATACATAAATAGAAGGCGAGCTGTGATAATCCTAATGCCTCATACGCAGTAATGAAGCAACGACGATATCATTCGTCCAGCTGTCTCAGAAACGTCACGATGCAATAAATAAAATGTTCTGAAATACTGCTACCGTTTCACTTTAACGCAGAAGGTGCAAATAGTGGCCACTGCCATATGAAGGTTTAAAATTTGGCTCATAAAATGAAATTGTTTATTGATGCACCCAAATTACATTTTCTTTTCATATCATATCAGAATTGGCTACTTCATTATTCACACAATGGTTTAATATTTTAAAGCCTCCTTCGGAAACAAAATATAGTATCAAAATGATTCTTTTAGAATCACAGATAACATATTAACCTGTTTGGTAGGCAGATGCTGGCTGAGAACCGTTGAATTATTTTGATTTAAAATTCAGTATTAGCCGGGATAGCGGAGTCGGGGTAATTACTTGGTTACAGGCTTCTATTCCCAGCAGGGGTAAGAGTTTCGTATCTTCTCCAAACAGTCTATACTCTAGAGAACTCTACATGTTTCGGACAGACTTACTGTCCATCATCAGGAATCATCATACTGTATTCACAGCGATTGGTATTTGTCGTCCTAGTTATGTTAACTGTCTGCTGGCGAGGTCGGGATGATGGAGAGTACGTCTGTCAGAAACATGTAGAGTTCTTTACCAAAATAAAGTTGAGAAATAGTGCATCTCCTTGGTTTTTATTATAAGAATTTGTCACGATGCACGGTCCTCTGAATGTAAAATTAGTCTACACCAGCTCTGTTCACTGTCCATTCTCCCAGTCAGGGGGTAGGGGTGGTTCTTCCCCCGGCCTAAAGTAGCTGGGGCATAAAGTTGACCACTTATCCCGTCTAATGCTAACGTTCAGAACTAGTGGAACTATACGTATGCTCCCCTGTGTACCGTAATGATGTGAACAGGGTCAAATTTACGTTTTTCCTTTGTTGTCTGCAGAATCGTGGTGCTTTAGGAACGTAATATGAAGCTGCCTTTCGCCATATACTGTTACGTTGACCAATAAGGTAGTGTGAGATGAAAAGCAGGTCACTTGTCGCGCTTGAAGCAGATGGAGATGAGCATGAAACTTTGGTCAGAAATTCTCAGTAGGAAAAGAGAGAGAGAAAGAAAAAGAGAAGCGCAGATAAGATAAAATATATCTTAGAGAAATATGTTATAATGTTACGAACTGGATCCATCTGGTATAAGATGAGTGTAGGAACCACTTGTGAGTTCTTTTGAATGGGTTAATAAAACTTTTGGTGTCATAAGGGGCGGACAATTTCCTGACTTACTGAGCGACTATCAGTTTCTCAAGATACGTGATTAATCATTTTCTTACGAAGAAATCAAGTAAAAATAGGATTGCTCTAAGGTTGAGAAACGGTTCATTGCTTTAGGAAACAGCGGAACCCAGCATCTGACACGTGACTCAAAACTGATGGTTTAGCAGAAATTCAAGAATTTGGCTCCTGTTACAAACGGTCACTGCAGGACTCAGTTTTCTCGTCACGCACTTATGCCATAATAAACATTTAATATCATTTTCTCGATGTCTTTTCACAGCGAAAATAGTACACGTTTCTGTTTTCTCACCCATTCGAAATATTACCGTGAACATTTCACGCCAACGATCTGAGCGAAAACTTCAAGTCATTGAGTTCCTTCTTTTCAACTTGTAATAATTTTCTAACCAGTATGACTTTCTTACGTTCGTTTCTTCTTTAAGTACTTCGTTTTCATAATCTCTGTACTTCGCTTGAGCGGCTTTGTTGCGATGCAGAACGTTCCAAAAAAATATATTTCTTATTAAGAAATCGCTTAGAAACTTCTATTCTATAAAGAAAGAAGACAATTTTCGTCCTCAGGCACTTCATTAGGAGAAACAGCAGTTAGCAACAAGCTATGACGTCACACCAGCAGTTGAACACGAAACTACGTAGTTAATTGAAGCGGATCTGTAACACTCGCGCTCATTACGAAAATCCGACATGAACAAACAAGAAACGCGGCTGCTACGGGACACGGTTCAGGTTTTGCAGACATGGAGCTCTGTAACATAAACGACACGTTACACTGCCACTGCTAGAAAAAGAAATATTTACTCTTGTTGTAATTAGCGGCGTTTATTCGTTCCTCCTATAGTTTCTGAGGTGCAACATCTTATGTTAAACATTATTACTCTCTAAATTTGTCTTTTAAAATTAAACCGATCGACTTATAAGGAAGACAAGGAGTTCAGGTCTAAGTCCCTGCATCCCTCTCGAAAAGGAAGACTAAACCGTGCCTCAATCCGTTGATCGTTGCCAGATGTGCCTCATAATTTTTTTTTTTTTCAAAAGCAAGTGTGGATAGTTTTTAGTTGTAAGTAGTCAGTGCGAAAACTGCGATGTCTTTCGGTCTCAAAGTCACACAACGATGCTAATTACCGTTAATTATATCACTAATTTTAATATCATAAAACGGCTTTAATTTACCATTACATAAGTAATAATAATCCGTGCTAATAAGTATGTTGTAGGTATTTATACTGTGTACTGCGAATCACATAAGTTACCAGCCTAGAAAAAGCTCCCTGTTCTACGGATCCATACACCAGAGAAAGCTGTAAACAGCCGATCTAATGGAACAATTGTATTAGAAAACATAACATAGTCCTTGATTTCAAACTTTCGCCGTGTTCTGAATGTTGTACGCTTGCGACATATAACGCAACATCTAAAACGCGAAATGGCTGAGGAGGCTAGTTAATACAGTACTGTTTTACAAACTTTAGTTCATTTGTTAATTCTGTGTCTCCGGTAAAATTGGTGTGGCTTTAACTTTCAAGTATTAAACTGTGATAAATCCCGCAGAGTGAGACGAAACGTTCTGTGGTACACGACAGTGAGCTTAGTCTTTAAATGAAATCGATCATTTAATAAGCGAAAAGTTATGTGAAATTTGGGGTTCTCACGGCAGTGGCTGTCAAAATAACTGATTTTTGGGATGCGGCTATTCTTACTGAAGTAACAGATCACCAACATTTCGAACGAACCGCTACCTCCGACTACAGAGAACGCGAAGACAGTCGGTTCTTCCGTACCAGATAACATGACGTTACAACCCGCAAGATACTCGTACTAGTCTTCAGGCAGAAAAATAGTTTCAAATTTCATGTGTAATAATGGGATAGATGTTTACCGCATTGCGACAGAGGCATAAAATCGAAACGGTACTGTGCCTACACGGACAGCGGGACAGGGTAAGTAATCAGCTGATCAAAAAACGGTGCCCTGTTTGGCACTTATTTGAAGGCATCTGACTGACCCACCTTGTGAGCCGGTAAAGAAGACGGATGTTGGCTCATCTTAAAATAACCTGGCACTGGGGTGAATTAAGCCAGTCGCGCGCCATGCCTCTCGAAGGTTACGTGTCTACAAACGGTCCCTACACGGGGCTGACGAAAGATCAGTTGTTGGAGTACGCGTACCGCCCGGTGTGGGTTAGGGTGCGATGCACACTTCTGGTGGCTTACTGGGCGTCATGGGTGGCCATGTTAGCAGGCGCTATCACCATTATTTTGGTCACCCCAAAGTGTTCAGCACCAGAACCCCTGCAGTGGTGGCAAGTCTCTACCATGTACCAAGTCTATTCGCTTTCTTATCAAGATGGCAACCGGCCTCCTGACGGGATGGGAGATATCCCAGGTACGTTGTGTTGCTGTAACTATGTGCTTATTTCGTGGATACAGGCATTCTCTACAACTTAGTGGTGTCTTAGCTACTCAAGAAATTCCCGGCCGTTTATGGAACTTGCAAAGTCATTACCGTGTGTACAGTTGCTCGCCAATGGCCCTTATTCTGAGACATAGGAATCTAGTCCACAACTTCCATACTTTCAGCTAAAAGCAGAAAAGATAAATTTGTCTCGTTATATGCCATGCCAGCATACAGAGGCAGTAGAAGTACTTTATCCTAACTTCCAGGTCCATCTTAATATTACCTTCCTGCCTACACCCAGTTCTTTCAAGTGGTCTTCTCCCTTCACCAATATTTTGTATGCATTTGTCACTTCTCTAGAGCATGCTACCTACACTGTCCATCACTTTCTCCATGATTCGTCTCTCTAATAGTCCTAATATTTGATTCACAGGACACTAAATATTGTGACATTCCTTGTTACTCAATTTTATAAAGCCTCCTTTCACATCCTCCCACTTGGTTCTAAATATGTTCCGCAGTATCTTGACAACCTCAATCTATATTCCTCACACCAAGGCTGGAAGTGGAGGTACACATGCACAGATGCCACCCACCTAGTTCCAGAGATTTTCACCATATGATTTCCAGTGTCTAAAGCTGTTTCCAACCTTCTAGGAAGACACACCTAGCATCCAGTGCTCATTTATACTATGTACACTGTGTAAATTACTGCCAATAACAAAGTAACTTTCTGTGACCCTCTGTGCTAATGTACATACTGAGAATTTGGCATATCTTTTTGGTATTTATGTAAATAAAAGGAATTCCCATTTTATTGTGTGGGAGTAGGGTGTTTAATGATGAGCCAGGATAGTGTAATCAGTACAGTGACTAGGCTACAGGTTGGACACCATGATGCCCAATGGGGTCAATACATTTTTTTCTTCTCAAACGGTTCTAGACCAGCTCTGGGTCCCAACCAGCCTACTATTTATTGAGTACCCGGTGCGGGGAGGGGGGTTAAGAGGCCGCAGCATAAATTTGATCATCCACTTCATCTAGTGTTGAGTAAAAGACTGAATGAGCTATATCTTCACTCCCCCATATGCCTTCATGTTACGTAATGGGACAATTTTACACACTTGATGGCAAACGTTTATACGATTTAGACCCAAGTGGCTTTACATATTTAAATATTTCTGAAGTAATTTTGGTCAAAGGTAAACAATGGACTTTGGAACTACAATCTACCAACAGTTTTAACAGATGAACAGTCTGAACCATGCATATTTCATGAGATTATAAACATGTTTACAAATTTCATGCAAAAGCTTCTTTAAAAAAGCAAGAACATGTTCATCATAACTGCATGCACTATATTTATGGCACATGTGCTACATTACTGGGCTAAATTTGTGGAAATGTAATTGCTGTTTAATGCGACTACTTCAATATTCCATAGTTCTGGTGCTACTGTCAGGCAGACATTCTAGCTTAGTCAAGAATTTTACTCTCCACAGCACTATGCTCATGCTACTGAATCTCAGCCTGTAGTTTCACACACATTAATACTTGTACAGGTTGTAATACAATTCTTGCTTCAATTGTTCTTGATAGGTATTGAGTCAAGACTTGATTACATCAAGGACCTGGGTGTAGGAGCAATATGGTTGTCACCCATCTACAAATCTCCAATGAAAGATTTTGGCTATGACGTTCAGGATTTCAGAGACATTGATCCAGCATATGGAACAATGGATGACTTCCACTCACTGTTGAAGGCAGTGAAAGAAAGAGGTAAATTATAAACTGTTGAATATAAAATAAGAAACTTGAAACTACAGTAAGATTTTTGTAAGTACTAATGATATTTTCTTTCACGCTATGTAAAGATGTAAATATACTGCATATAATTTTTTAGCTTACTGAACAGAACTGTATATATACATGTAATATCATAAAAGGCACTGTCTCATATTAATGGTAACATTACAGGCATGAAGCTTGTGCTAGATTTTGTCCCAAATCATACAAGTAATCTCCATGAGTGGTTCCAGGAATCTGTGAAGAAAAAGGCTCCTTACAGAGACTACTATGTGTGGGCTGATGCCAAGGGATTTGAAATTGATGGAACACCAATCCCACCCAATAACTGGGTAAGTTAAAAATTCACACTTTCACATGAATAGATAAACTCTTCCAAAACTGGTTTCCAAATGTTACCACAATTAGAACTGCACTGTGGTTTGGATGATCAGTCATCTTTTTCCCACCACAGAGGCCCAGTTTGGATTCCAGGGCAATCCTTGTCAGATTTGTAGTGGATAAAGCGGCACTGAGATAAGTTCTTATTTAAGAACTTTGGCTTCGCCCTATCACTGTCATTCCACCAGCACTCCACATTTCACTCATTTACAATTGCCAAACTTGCACTTAATATGTTCTGAATAAAGCACACTTTAACCCAGTTAATAAGACCAACATATCACCTGTGTTGCAGAGGAGTGTATTTGGTGGGTCTGCCTGGGAATGGAACCAGGACCGATGGCAGTTTTACCTGCACCAGTTCCTCAAGGAGCAGCCTGACCTCAACTACAGGAATCCTCTGGTTGTGCAAGAAATGAAGGTAGCTTCTTTGACCATCAACCTAGAGATCTCACCTACTCCATTTCCCTAATTTTACAATGTCCTTGGACTTCCTGCTCCTTAAAAACAACAACAGTTTGTTTTATCAGTTGTACCTACATTCTGTTCTATGCTACAGACCAATTTGGCCTTGTCTGTTTGTGACTTATAACACAGAACCCACATTTTAATGTCTCAGCTTTTTACAATAAATTTCTTGAAGCATGGTGCATCTTAAGTTCAAGAAGTTTAAAATAGCTCATGTATACTTTGGCCTGCTTTGGACAGGAAACTATTTAATTTTACACTTTTGTCACATTTTTAAGTGACATAAAAATAAATTGTAACTGTAATCAATTTTCAGCAGAGTGTTAAGTTATGTACTTCTAGGTACTTCAAACCAGTTTTGTATTCAAACTCAGACATACCAGAATGAAGATAGATATGAATACGTAGAAGGGGAAAAGTATGCAGTCACATTATTTTGAGATTTGAGGTTCTGACTGTGGTGTGATGTTAACTGGTAAATATTTACCAAAGTTTCTGAGGTGCTTGTTAATTCAATCTTCAGATTTTAGCAGTCTAAGTGAGGGTCTGCTAAACACTGTTAGCAGTCCAACAAGAGGTCTGCCAGACTCTGAGGATGGAGGCATGTTCCTCCAAATGTTAAAATAGCATGCCATCCAGAAGACTTTAACCTTTACATTTCATCATGTTGTCCCACAGAATGTGTTACAGTTCTGGCTGGATCAAGGAGTGGATGGTTTCCGTGTAGATGCAGTTGCTCATTTGTTTGAAGATGAAAAACTAAGAGATGAAATGGTAAAAGATGAAGCTGCCATTGATGAATACAGTCAGCTGGACCACACATACACCTTCAATCTACCTGAAGTGCTGGACTTACTCCGAGAATTTAGGATTTTATTGGACAAAAATTCTGAGAATGGGACAAAGTAAGTGAGCATTTTGATCAATGAGTTCATTTGAAAGGGAGATGGAGAATTTAGTCACAAGAGGCAGGTAATAAATCTACTTACATAACAATTTTCTTCAAATATTCTGTGGCAAAATGAGGTACATTAAGATTTTGGTTTGTAATACACAATGCAATATACAGTATAATGTACCATGTAAGTTAACAACAGATAAGGAGAACTGACTACAAGAATATGCAACCCAGTCATGTCATTCACGAAGTTTCTGTCAGAAATTACTTAGAAAAACACTCAAATTATAAGCGTTTTAGTCAGACAGAAACTCAACCACTACCATAACATGGGAAATAAAAAAATCATGTGAATACCACCATCCAGTGTTTGCAGCAGACTCTCTCAGTGATACAGCATTCCATAACAAGAGTTTGCTCTTTGTCTTTAATATGACATTTCTAAGAAATGCACTGAATATTCACAATATGTAATTGCAGACAAAAAAAAAAACCTTCAAAATGAGCTATTTGTTTTTAATGTAAACATCAATAATCTTGATTTTCATCTGAACATATCAGGTGCCAGATGCCAGCTACCTTGCTGCATCTTATAAGTCAATCTCCCTGTCTGCATTTCCAGTCACAAATTTGGGGCATATGAAAATTGCATTTCCACGTTCTGAACTACTGAATTTCCTATATAAGATTCATATTCCAAACATACTTTGATCAAACTTAGAGGCAGAGCATTTTAGGATGTTACTCCTTTCTTTAACACAAATGTCTGGATTGTAACCTAAATTGAAAATCCTTTTTTTCATTTATTGGAGTCACTACTCATATTGTCCTAGGGTCATTACAGCCACATGAAATAAAATGATCAAAAGCAAAAAAATATCTGGAATATGAACTGTCAGACCCAGTATTGCATGTTTATACTGCACATATGAAATGGCCAGAACTATACTTTGGCATCTACACAATTCTAATTTCAGTGACGGAATTCACTCCTTCCCAATAATGATACAACTTCGTTATAGTAACTACTAGGGAGAGGTCTAAATGGAATTATGAATGTTCACAACTGAGACATGGGTTTATAATGGGATATGGAAAATGCACATATTTCTTGTTGCTATAGAATCATGCTGACTGAAGCATACATGCCAGTGGACAAGGTGATGGCTTATTATGGAAACAAATCAAACCCAATCGCCCACTTTCCATTCAACATTGCTTTAATATCAGCAAGCCAAGAGAATATCAGTGCACAAAGCATATACAGTGCAATCAGCACTTGGATGGACAACCTCCCTGAAGGGGCTTGGCCTAACTGGGTGGTAAGTGTATTCCTTTTCCCATGACCCATTGTGTACAGACAGACCTCTTTTACCCATGATGCACTAAGAACAAAGCTGAAGGTGTAAATAACCTTCACATTTTAAACTTATATGTCCACTGCTACAGCATGTAAGTCTGCCAATGAATGCCATTTTAAGCCATTTCAATCCAATCTCCATAACCAAACCATTATCTCTATTGCCTCAGGAATGATCACATTCAAAAACATTTCCTCATAAAGTCATAGGCATAAATGGTATATCATTCCTACAGGGCAGTGTGGCCTACTATATTCAACTAGTATATTATTAGAAGTGTGTAAAACATAACATTCAAAAATTGTGTTTAAAATTACTTTTGTCAGGTTTACAAATAAATAAGGATCTTTTAGAATGGCACAGTGTTAGAGTAGTTCCTGTGCATTTACACATGCATTCTGAATAAACCTTGCACAAGATTTGCCACTAAGAGGATAACCTCTGTGATACATCTAGAATTCAAAATATCCATTGCCAATTTAATAAGCTTCAGCAAATTCATGGAACATACTGAAAGCAGTGTAATCCACAAGTTAACTTCTCCATCATTCAAATCCTTTGTTTCACAAGGGAACATTACATGCATATAACAATGTACAAATATAATCCAGCAAATATTGGCTGCAAAGGGTCAGCTATTTTTAAATTAGGTAACAAACTTTTGACTTTGCAATGTTTGTCCATCTAAAGAATTGTTTATTGATGCACACTGTAATTATCAATGGCTTTCTTCTGCTTGTCATATAGCTTTTGGTATTATACATATTACAACACTGACAGGTTTTGCATTCACTATTGAGGTGCATTTGCAAAATTGTGAAAAGTGAATATCAGCATAGACAGGTCTGTCTGTCTCTCCGCATGGAACAAATTGGCTCTCACTGGATGGCTCTGCATGCAATTTATCAGTATTTTAAAAAATCTGTCAAAAAATTCAAGTTTGATTAAAATATGACAAGAAGAACTTTACATAGACGCATGCAAAGTTATGATATCTTGCTGAATTCTTTGTAGAATGAGGGATGTTTAAAAAAAAAGTTGTAGAGAAAATCAAAACACTCATTTTACATTCAATAACTTTCTCTCCAAAAATCATGTTTATGAAATGTGGCCTAGACAGGTCACAAATGACAATATAATTCACCATCTGTACTTTGCATTCCAGATAACTAAGGCTACAGACTCACACTCAGAATACGTAATACTTAATGCTTTTCCATGCCAGCAGGGGCTATATGAACATGCCTCAATGTTATGTTTACATACATACGCCAAGTCTTGTTTATATCTGTTAAGAAATTAATATGTGTTGATTACAGTGAACTTAAAAAAATAAGTGAAAACCATGTTGGATTTTACCCTACACATGTCATTTAATTTCTATGATACTGAGAAAGCAAAAACCAGTGTTTTACATAAAAATTACATCCCTGATATATAATTATCTCATTCTGACAGATTGGAAACCATGACAATTCTCGTGTGGCAACCAGGTTTGGGGCTGGATTAGTTGATGCACTCAACATGATAACAATGTTGCTCCCTGGAACACCAACCACTTATAATGGAGAAGAACTTGGCATGGAGGATACTGATGTGTCTTGGGAGCAGACTAAGGACACAGCGGGAATAACCGTTGGACCAGAGAAATACAAGCTGTTTTCAAGAGATCCTGAGCGCTCACCAATGCAATGGAATGCAGGAATAAATGCAGGTCTGTGCAAACCAAGACTATATATAGAGCAGATAACAAAAGACTACGTTTCCCTACAACAGCTTTCTAACTGAACACCATAAAATTCACCAAGTCAGAAAATGCATAAGGACACAGTATTTCAAATGGGTACTTCTAGGTGACTAGCCATTTGGAAGACCAAGAATGAGGTTGGATGACAATATTATTTTGGCCCAGGATTATGACCAGTGATGGGTTTGTTAATACTATCATGCTGAATTCTTACCCAGTCAAGTTTCCTTCACCCTACTGATGTATCATATTATGACATGTAAAATCTGTCAACTTGTGTATTTGTGAACATAACTCAGTAAAATCCACATGCAGGATTCTCTGATGCCAACCAAACCTGGCTCCCAATCAACCCCAACTACAGGACACTGAATGTGGAGTCTCAGTTCAATGCAAAATTCAGCCACATTAAGATGTACAGATTGCTTGTCCAAGCACGAAATGTTGAGGCCATCAAGAATGGTGGACTGGATGTTCGAGTCCTAGAAGATTCTGTGTTGGTCTACACTAGGTATGCAACACTGGGATTACTGCTCTTAGAAATCAAGAGACCTGCATTACACAGTACATTTCTAATCACATCATTATCATTATTTCTGTAACTGTACGTATAATTCCTATAAGAGTTCTGTGCTTCTACTTTCCCAGTATGCAAACAAATTTATGCATATATTCCCTACTTTTTTCTGAAAGTTAAAACAGGAGAAGGGGAAGAGAAGTGTGGGAAAATGCCAACAAAATTACATGAACACATGATAACAGCTTCAAATAGAATGAGGCAAATATGGCTCAGATGCCCTGTCATGTATTTGAACAGTTTGCTGACATGGTTTAAAAAAAATCTAAAATTCCACCTGATTTTACCCTTTCAGATATGGAGAATTCAGTTTTTATTAACAATGATCTCTTTTTAGCCATTAACAGTGTTTTAAATTTGCTGTTAAACAGGCAATACGATAAAATTAAGCTGGCACCATGACAGATAAGCTAGCCATGTAAACTGGGATGCTGTTCCAATTTCAGGGTGAAAAAAGGTTTCCCTGGTTATGTGGTGGTTGTAAACTTTGCACAAGATACAGTGACAGTGGACTTAACTAGCTTTGACCATGTGCCACATGAGTCTTCAGTTTATCTGTTCAGCACTACGTACGCGCACAGTTTCACTACCAAGTAAGTGCAAATATACATATAAGTAACTGGAAGCTATGTCACACCATTCACTTACTACTTAAAGTATATGATAGAAGGGAAATGTCTACCTGAAAAAGAGCATAAGAACAGAGCCACCTGTTATTTCATCACATGGACAACCAATTAAGCAACAAAAGAGTGAGCATACTGGCGGACCCCCGTATCCACGGTTTCAGTTATCCGCGGTTTACCCCAGCCTGAAAAAATTTGGAAAATTAAAGAAATAAACAGTTCATAAGTTGCAAAATGCACGCCAAGCGAGAACGGGCCGTAACATGTTGAAATCCAGCAGCCCAAACGCGCCCAGAACTTGACTCATCTTCCTTTGTCCCCGTAGCCATGCTTCCCCACAAACTTGCCACCATTCTGCTTCTAGTGTTCTCGCTGTTCAAATTAGTTGCCGCGTTATCACAGTGTTTGTGTTCGGAGAGCCCTTATTTACCATAATAATGGCCCCAAAGCATAAGGGTAGTGCTTCTAAGCCTAAGAGAAGCCGTGATGTCCTTTCCATTAAGTGAGAGAGTGAAAATTCTGGATACGATTGAAATAGAAAAAACATTGTATGTGGAGACTGCCAGGTTGTATGGCAAGAACAAATCTTCCATTCATGAAGTGATGAAGAACAAAGAAACAATTCATTCTAGTTTTTTGTTGCACCGCAACTGCAAAATTTACTGCCATAGCGCGTGATTAAGTGTTAATGTAAATTTCTGGGTGGAAAGCATGGTTTTTATTGCTTCTGCAGAGCTTTGATGGAATAGCGTGATTTTTTGTTCCGTCAGCCCTTGAAACTGTATGATACTGTACAGTACAGGTACGGTACATTTTCATTGCTCTATCGTATCTTGAGGATTAGGCTAAAACATCAGAATCCCTTACTTTCATATGTATGAGAGGGAGAAAGTACACTGTAATGTAGTGTACAGTACACTTTTTTATTACATTATTTAATGTTGGTAATGTCTTACTGTGCATAATTTATCAATTAAACTTTACCATATTTATGTACGTTACACGACTATCACGTTACATATAGCATTCTGTATTATCTGCAGTACGTCTTGGAACAAATTACCCGCAGATACAGGGGTCCGCCTGTATATCAAGAAATGACCTCATTTAACCTCGAATAACTAAGGTATACTGCTGTCATCACTACACTGGACCTCAGAACAACACAGTACCTCACAGATTTACAGATACGTTGTTGTCACTACACATGACCTCAAAGAGTAGCAGATACATTGCTGTCATTACACAGGACCTCAGTGAGTAACAGATACATCACTATCATTAGGCAGGACCTCACAAAGTAACAAATATGTTTTTGTCATTAAAAAGAACCTCACACAGCAACAGGTATGTTGCTGTCATCAATGCACAGGAAATTACACGCTCGTGCCTTTCATATCTGGTTAACTTTCAACCTCATGTAAGTAGGTTATAGTCATATGTCCCCCACAAGCTCTTGCTTACAATGATAGAAGTGATGCTCAAAAGTTCTACAGAATAAAGCTAACGTTCTATTACAGAATGAGGATATCCAATTCTGCAGTCAAACTGCCAGGGCAAGGAGGAGTGGTGCTTACATTTGCACCAGTGTTCCCAGAAGAAACCATCTCACTGTAACAGCTCAAGTAATGCTGAAAATGCTTTATTTTCATGTATACAGCTTACTAAAAGCAAAATAAAATGTTTAAATACAACTGGAATGTTCTGTTCCACATTTCTGGACGTTCACCAGCTTAAAATGCAAAGCAAGAACGGTATACAATACACTACAAAAGCAAACTTCACAATATGTACCTATGAAGGCACATTTTACAATAAAATGTGACATTTATATATCTTTTATTTTTAAAAACAAGTATAGCAGTTCTACTCCTGTAAAGGAACAAATGTTGTGACTAATGCCCCTCTTGCTGACATAACAACAGAATCTCTGTTCAGCCTTGGCCTGAAAAATAGAGAAGAAATTACTGAATACAGAACACTACAAAGTATAAACTGTTTTTAACACATATTTCACAAACAATAACAACAAATACAAAGACATATCTTACAGCTGGCCATTTCACACGCACTTATGATGCTAACTTCAGCATACCACCACTATCACAAATGAGTGGTCTGTGGCTCATGTTTCATATTTTAGAGGACCTGACTTCAAATCTTAGCCTGGAGAAGAGCCATCGTGACTGACCATTTTTACACTTTTCCTCAGTCCTACAGGGCTCACCAAAATTTAGTGCCAAGGTTAAGAATGCATGGTGCTACAGCTCTCCTTCTGTCAGCCTTCATAGCATGCACAGTGACAACTTTACCTTTACTGAATGTTTGCAGTTTTCTGATGGATTAAATCAGGTTGTCAAACAGGCTGCTGCCCCTGATGTCTACAAGCACGCCTTTTCATTGCTTTTTGGCATGCAATACATAAGAACCATTTATCTCCATCTTTGATCTAGATGCCAGGCAGTTATGACCAGAATTTAGATGGCAGACTCTAGTCTATGTCCACAAGTGTTCAATGAATTGCAACCATTTAATTCATATACCAATTACTATGCAGGACTGATGCTGCTCTTCGTAACGGAATTCGTACTTATGAATTATAAGAAACAGGCAGGTTAATTATATCACTATATTTTGAGAACACGAAAAAAAAAAAAAAAAAAAAACACACATTCATTTTTTCGGGGCGGTATAAAAAAAATAAATTACATTATTTAATATAATTGAAAAAGATAAACCTTTCCCACCAAAACAATAAAA
>Ga0123355_10009289_pt1 | contig 14936 bp, 12 predicted proteins | sample TergutEmb28metaG_3_FD_89872 | JGI IMG/M metagenome (GOLD analysis project Ga0123355, IMG submission 89872) | Embiratermes neotenicus P1 segment gut microbial communities from Petit-Saut dam, French Guiana - Emb289 P1 | ecosystem: Host-associated > Arthropoda: Insects > Digestive system > Gut ...
TACGAGGCTAAACGTAGGGAGCTTATGCTCTACGAAGCTGCGAAAAATTATCTTGATACACATCTCAATGGTCACAGCCTACCGACGAAAAAGTGGAAATCAGAGTTTGCGGATTTGACAGCCGACAAAGTTGCATTGTATCGCGAGTATAGTGCGCTTAAAGAGGAAACGCAGAGGGTTGAACAAATCAAGCGTAGTGTTGAAACTATTCTGCGCCAGCATGAGCAGGGTACTACTCCAGTCAATGTCCGCAGTCGCGAGCATGAGTTATAGCGATACCTTTTTCAAACGATATAAATTATATGAATGTACATTTTGGAGGAAGATGTAATATGAGTACAGAATTAATAGTTGCACCAAGCGCAAGTTTACCGAATACTATCGAAGAACTATCACAGTTTATTTTATTCGGTCGTGAGAAGCTGACCGCTGTCCGTGCAGAAATCCGGGCAATTGATAAACTGAAGCTCGCGGAGGAGGTTCACCAGCAGAAGCAGGAAGAAGCAACTATGCTGGCTGAGGCGTTGCTTGATGCAGAAGTCCGGATTGGAGAATTATTCAAGAAAATTCCGAAAAAGCAAGGGAAACGCACAGATTTGAAACTTCCCCGCAGCGGTGCGGAGAAGTTGGAAACTAAATCTGAAATCGTGGAAGCCATAGGCTTTTCAGAAGACCAAGTTCAACGCCTTGAAGCCCTTGCCGATAATCCGGACGCTGTAGAGTTTGTGAAGGCGGAGGCGCGGGAAAATGCCGAAATCCCCACAAGAAAGCGAGTCTTAGAAGTGGTATCGCGTAAAAAGAATGGCGGTATTGATGGGTATGACAACTATTTTAAGTTCCACATGAAGGTTTGTAATGAGTTTGAAAAAATCGTCAGCGCAATTAGCAAATTTCAGATAACTGACCACAGGATAGATGCGCTATTGGAGAATTTCGGTGGAGTGACGAGCGTCAGCGATACCATCAAGTATATCGAGGCTGCACAGGAGAAGCTGTTGGCGATTATCACTGAGTTGCGTAAGGCAGCAAAACGCAAGAAGTCGGCGTAGTTATGGCAAATGATTATGGATGGCGGGCGTTTATCGCGCTCGCTCCTAATTATTTACGCGGATTTTTACCTCTAACTTATAGCGTGCATACGTGTGATAACTTCGTTGAACAAGTGTATGATTGTTATATACAAAATTTTATAAGTTTGTAATATATCGCATAAAATAACATATGTAGGCTAAAATAATCATCAAGCATATTTTACTTTATAAAAGAGGTTTTATGAATAATACTACAGATATTTTTGCTGAATATCCTAAGCTCAAAGCAAAATTAGATGATTCAGTCGGCATGGGTGTGGATAATATCTTGAATTTCATGTTTGAGTCGGACGAAAAATATAAGCATCTTTTAAAGAATCGCGCTGAACTTAGCATGATAATAAAAGAAAAATCAGGCGAAATTTTTGAAGATTACTCAGACGCGATATATGCTCTCGAAATATACGAATTAAATGCCGTTTATAAACAAGGCTTTATTGATTCTTTGATTGCTGCACGAGAACAAGGTGTCCTATAGTTCCACGCTAATAAACAGATAAACGCTCTTTTATAGTTAATATTTTTAACGAATATGCACTATAGAGGGTGTTTTTTTATGTTTTTTTATGATAAAATAAGCTATGTTGAAATTTGGAGAATAAAAAATGTATAACCATACAGAAATTGGGGCTCGGATTAAGAAGAAGCGTTTGGAAATTGGATATACAAGAGAAAAATTCGCTGTCATGGCAGATATCAGTGATAAATTTTTATATGACCTCGAAGTCGGGAACAAAGGTATGTCTGCTGAAACATTATATAAAATTTCAAGGACGTTGGGTGTTTCTACGGATTGGCTGTTGGGTAGCGGCCAAGAAAGCAATGAATAGAACAGATTTTAAATAAACAAGGAGATTTTAAATTTTATGAAGACAGTAAGTTTTTATTCATACAAAGGCGGAGTCGGTCGGACGCTGTTAGCAGCGCAGATGGCAAGGATTTTGTGCGCTATGGGGAAAAAAGTAGTAGTTGCGGATTTTGACTTTGACGCGCCAGGGATTTTGCCGGTGTTCGGATTAGAGAACAGAAGAGAGCTGCCAGGAACTGTAGATTTAATAGAGGGTGCTAAATCAGCCGTTCACAAAGAAATCGAATATTTGAGGAAATTGAAAAAAAGCCAAATAGATAAAATTATTAGTAAACATAAATTAACAATGTCGGTCGGAGACCTACAGCAACTTCTTTCAGAAGAGCAGGCAATCTTGGATGACATTTGTAATAAGGCTAATGAATTTGAGAAAAATTATTTTAGAAATCTTAATTTGGACGAGTCTTTATTTGACTTGGTTAATAATGAAAGCTTAGACGGTAATGAAAAAATTAAGCTTACAAACAATGGAGCAGGATGGATAAAATTGCTTCCGTGCGGTAAGACTGACGTTGATTACTGGAAAAGAATTCATGAGATCAGAGACCTCGAAGACTACGACCGACGCGATGCCCTTGACGATGCAAAAGTCAGACCTATTCATAATTGGCTGGAGCTACTTGTCGCCGAACCGGATAAGGAGTTGAATTCACTTGAGTATATTTTCAGAGAATTTATAAAGCCTGCGCTTGAGAATATGGGGGTTGATTACTTAATAATAGACGCGCGCGCAGGGATAACACCTTACGGGAATGTTGCGCGTGCGCTTTCAGACAGCGTGGCGATGATATTCTGCCCGAACAACGAGGCGAAGTTCGCGCTTGAGAATCTCTTGCTGGATAATTTGAATAAATTTCAGAAGGAGAAAAAATCGCTCGAAAACGTGGCGTTTATTGTTACACGTATGCCGTCGGAGACAGTTGAAATGAGTGCCGATGCGTCATCGCAAAATACCTTGACTAAAGAGAAATGTTATGAAGAGATTAAAAATATTATAAATGCAGGTTTTAATTTTGAAGATTTTAAAATACCCATAGATAGAGAAATAATATACAGAATAAATTCGGATTTGCAGTTGCTTATTGACGCTTCGATTAGGAATATAGATAACAGATTTGCTGATACGTCCGGCATAGCTGATATTGTGCAGATACATGAAGACTGGCTTGACATATTTGCGCATTTGTTTCCGGAGATTGTGGTTGGAAGTAGTGTATTCAAAGAAAAATATAAATATATTAGGACGGAGGTTGATAGGTACAGTGCATTGTGTGATATGTCGCCCAAAGAAAGAGCTGAGGTTATTTGGCATATCATATTCGGAAGGGATAATTTTAAAATAACGTATAAAAACTTACTTTACAGTTTTTGGATGAAAAGCGGATATATGAGAAATCCCGCTGACCGTAAACGCAACGTTGCTTTAAAAATAGAGACTTTCAACAGAATTTTGGAAGGATTTCACCAAGGTTTTACAGGTAATAGCAATATGTTTGCAGAAATGCTTCTAAACTCTGGTTATAATTGCGGAACTGCTTTTGGAGAATCTATTAGATCTCTTTGGAGTCATAATAAAAATAATAACATAAAAAATTCCACCCATTGGAGTTCTTCAAATGTAGATAATTTTGATAGCTGGTGTAGATTCGATTCAGAATCCGGTTTTGGATTATTGAGTTGCTCCGAAGCGCATGGGAAGATTACTATAAGAATTGAGAATCCATTCATTATAGATATCGAAGATATTAACGATGATGACAGTAAAAAAAGCTATTTGTCTTTTTTTAATGGTTATGTAAAAGGCGTTTTAGAAAAATTTATTGATGGAAAAATAGATAATATTGAAATTTTGTACGTTAAAGACAGTTTTACTCACCGCATTGATGCTAAAGATATTTTAATGTAAATAAAAAACAGGGAGGCTGAAAAAAATGGCAAAAAAAAATGTTTTGATGATTTGCACAGGCGGCACAATAGGAATGCTGCCATCCAATCCAGATGACCCGAACAGTGCGCTCAAACCCGCGAGCTGGAAACAAATAAAGCAGAACTTGCATTCTTTGAATTCGCTTAATTTTGATGTTGTGACGCAAGAAATGGAGCTTATAGACTCGTCAGATATGCATCCTGAATATTGGATTAGGCTTGCGGGCAAAATTCGGGATGAGTATTATGATTATGACGGGTTTGTTGTGCTTCACGGCACGGACACGATGGCGTATACGGCGACTGCACTGTCTTTTCTGTGCGAGAATTTGGATAAGCCGATTGTTGTAACAGGTTCGCAGCTACCTCTTGCAAAGGCGCGCAACGATGCGGCGCAGAATCTTGTTACGGCGCTTAAAATAGCTGCGGGCGATGGCATAGATATAGTACCGGAAGTGAGTGTATTATTTAATAATAAGTTGTTGCGTGGGAATCGTAGCCGCAAAGTAAGCTCGACGGGATTTGATGGGTTTGATACCCCTAATATTGCGCCGTTAGCGACTATCGGCGAACACATGGTGCTTAATGAAAATCTTGTGCGTAAAGCGTCTAATCAGGGTTTTTATATACACGAGCATCTTGAACAGAATGTTGTGCTTTTAGATATATTCCCAGGAATAAGCCCGAGTATTTTGAGAAGCGTGTTTAATATTAAGGATTTAAAAGGCGTTATATTGCGTACTTATGGTACGGGCAACGCGCCGACAACTAAAGAATTTCTAGCTGAAATTAATTATGCTGTTAATACTAAGGGCTTGGCGGTCGTGAACGTAACGCAGTGCAATCAAGGTATGGTTGAAATGGGGCTGTATGAAGCGAGTTCTGAGCTTGTAGGCTTAGGCGTAATCAGTGGCTTGGATATGACTTCGGAGGCTGCGCTTGTAAAAATGATGTTTTTACTCGGGCAGGGCTATGATATAGCGACGGTAAAAGAGCAGATGCAGCGAAGCCTGAGAGGCGAACAGAGTTACGGCGTGTTTAATTTTATTTATGCAAATGGCGCGACAGACAAAAATATGCGCGTTTTAGAATCGAGAAATTTTCCGGCAGGGTTCACAAAAGAAAAAGTTACGAACGCAGTTATCAGATTCGACAGCAAGAGCCTGAGAGAGAGAAAAGAAGGCGAGCCGCCGAATGAAATAGTAGTGTTTATGAATTATCCGAACGTTAATGCTGGTAATGTTGATAATCTTTTGGATATCCCGCAGTGCTTGGGCGTTGCGAAGATGGATAATGATTTCGTGCTTAACTGCAAGAAAGAAGTTAATCAGATAGCTAATCCAACGTTGCCGATGATGCTGACTATAGTATCACGTTACGGCGAAGTTGACTGGAACAGCATAGTATTCTCTATATACACAGACGTGGATTAAATAAAAATCCCCGCCGCTCTGCGGCGGGGTATTGGGGAACGTGGGACGCGAAAAATGCACTTCGCTGCGAGGATGTGGCGAGAGTGCGCGGCGTGAACGAGAAATATATAGATATAAGCTCAGGCGAAGCCGACTGCGGGCATAAAGCTTGCGCCAGAGACACGTGTAAAAATAACAAGGGCGGAGACTTGCGATATTTCTGTTAGCAAATGAAAAATTTTTATCGAAAACGAAAAACGACACACTTTTTAGCAGTCAAATTATATAATAGTAGAACGGACGGTGAAATTACTTGAGATTAGTTGACGTTGCGGGAAGGCTTGTAGAACATGGGCTTAAATATCCGAATTTTTCTGTATTGGACGCGCACACGCCTGTTAAAAATATGATGCACTTCCAGCCTATGTTCACGCTTAAATATGATACTGGTCGGGGCTGTTATTTTAGCGAAGATGACCGCATCGTTATGCTTGAAAAACTCCGTGGATTTGCGAATATTGCGCGGAAACATAAATGCGGGCTTGTATATACGCCTGAGTATTCTACGCCGCGTGAATTTATACAAACTATTCTTGCTGACAAAAGCCAATGGCCTAGCAAAGGCAAGATTTGGGTGTTTGGTGTAGAGGGGACGACTCTTGAGCAGTTTAGTGAATTTGAGCGCACTATAAGGAGTTTCTCGAATGCAGAATATATTCAGCCAAGGGATGTTTGGCCGCACAGATATTATAATATGCTGGTATATATTTTTATTGCCGAACGTGACAGCTGCAGATCAGAGAAGCTTGTAATAATGCCGCAGCTTAAGACGTTGCCGTCAAGCGGCGAAAGCGGAACGATGTCTACGGGCAGGGATGTGTATGTATTTAAAGACACGGAAGATACAAGAGCGTTTGCCACGTTTATTTGCTCGGATGCGATGTCCGGCGGAGTGGAGCAGATTATTCATGCGCACAAGGATAGCCGGAAGAAAAAATTAATAATAAATATACAGTTAAATTTCGGAGTTGACCATGATGATTTCACAGGTTTTTATAAATCTTTTTTTCAGTATTCCAACTACGACGAAACGCAGGTGATAACTGTAAATTGGACAAATGGAACGAGTATATTGGCGAACGGGAAAACTTATAAAACGATGCGCAACGCCTATTCTGCGCGCTATAAAAAAGATCCGACTGTTAATGACGAGCTTTTATATATGCGCAATAGTTTCGGTGTTTCGCTCGGCAAGTTAGATAAGCATTTAAATACGTGGTATGCCCCGCCTCACGAAGAACACGTGCTTAGATATACGCTTCTTTTCGGGCAGCCTGTTGCAAAACATTCGGTTTTGCCGAAAGAGACGATGCAAAATAGCGATAATGCGATATATACATGGGACGAATCGAAGCAATTATGGCAAAGAGAAAAAAAGTACTGTATGGTTGATTGGGAATGGCTCGGTGAAGCATTTGGCTTAAGATGCAAAAACTACAGTCATGACCCAAAAGAATGTAAAATATATTATATCGAAAAATTCATGAATTCATTTGAGGGTGACGAGGATAACGCTAATTTTAAGTTATTGCGCGGTTGTATTTCTATCGCTTTTAAGGGGACAAAACTTATAAAAGAAGAAGATATTGACGGCCTTGTTGGTAAAAAGACAAAATTAGAAAGCATAGCGCGTATTATAATGGGTAGATGCCGTCGTTATGCTTGGATACCTTGTTTTCGTCGGCGTTTACCAAGGGAATTCTCGCATTTTGAAAATAGGAACTGTGTTTTTGAGCTTGACAACGCGCCGAAGTTTAATCTTAGATATATAGGTGATAACAGAGACGGAAATTATAAAAGAAAAGCGCGTGTTATATATTTCAAGCATATAGATTCAGTTTACACTTGGTTAAAAAAGCTAAAAGAGGATGAACAGCAGAAGATACAAGACAAGTATATAATTATATACGAGGATGATTGTTTGGGACTTGTATTTCTTGATTACGTTGATACAAAAATAATGCAAGGATTGGAACATGGGAGCATAGTTTAGGTAATGCTCTAGTTTCGCGTTTTTTGTGAAAATAATTAAAGGAGCGGGGGTAAATCATGAGTGTTGATTGGCATTCGATATTAGAGGCATCAGAAATACGAGAGGAAAAGGTTCAAAATATACCTTTTAAATATTATATAAGCACAAAAAAACAAAATGATGGCAAAAATTACGCGGAGTGTAATATTCTTGATATTACGGGTGTATCTAAAGATGTTAGAAAATTTATAGATAGTATAGAAGGTTTGAATAAATTACACGAAGTCGTAATCGGAAATAAATTTTATAATTATAAATCGCCCATTAAATATAATATTTATTTTGTAATCGTTGTTCAGGATGATTATGAAATTGATCATACTCTCGTCCATGAGTTTCAACAAGATTATGCAGAAACGCGTAAATTATTTTTCACACAGTTGCAGGCTGAGAATTATTTCAATATGCAATATTTGCTAAAACGCGAAAGCTCTAAGGAAAGTAAAGACAAAAAAACGAAAAACCATGAGGTTACTAGGATAAAAAAAATAAAATTCAACGATTATAAACATTTTGAATCTGACTTAGAGATAGAATTTAAGCAGATTAATTTAATTACGTCTCCGAATGGCGGGGGTAAGACTTCGATTGGCGAAGCTATGAAAAGATTGATATGTAATAATGAAGATATAGACAATGACAATAAAGTTGAGCTGACAATAGGAACCTCTGAAGGTGATAAGATTATTTCTTCAGAATTAGAATTTAAGGCTGCGAAAAAACAAGCTAATTTTTTCAGCCCGGAGAAAATTCCTGAGTTTAAGCCAAACGCCTTACAGCCGCATGAGATTACTTTGAACTACGCTCATAATTATGATGTGAGACATCGCTTGATATTTGAAGAAATAGAAAATTTTTTTAAAAATATTAAAGCTCTTCGTGCAAAAATGAATAAATATATAGCTTGTACAGATTATGAGTATGAAATTCCTCTATCTGGAGGACTGGAAAAACACATAGAACATTTTGAAAAATTTATCAAAGATGCAGAATTATTAATAGAAAAAGTGAATAATACTCCGGGACATAGTGAGGAAAAAATGAAAGGGGGTAATTATATATATCAGTATGGTAGACGTATTACAAAATCAACAGTATTATTAGAGGAATTGAAAAGCATTAAAAACGCTATTAATTCTAAGGATAATTTAAGAATATTTGAAATATATAATTTGCTTACTAACGGCAGAGATTATAAAATAGAGATATCTCCTGAAGAGCTTGAAGAATTGGTGCTTACCGGAGGTAACACAAAAGTAAAACGCCGAAGCAGCGATGACGAAATCGAATTTAATGCAGCAAGTACCGGTCAGCGCGCTTGTATGAGTTTGGCTGCTATGTTGTCGTTGTTTATCTTGGATGGAGGAACTCCGAATTTTATTTTTTTGGACGAACCCGCTGTTCATTTAGACCCACAGCATTATCTTAATTTGTTGGATATTCTAAGGGAGTTAGCTTTGTCCCAAGAAACGCAAATTTTTGTTGCTTCCAATAATAAGCATTTTGAACAATTATTTCGCCATAAATTCGAATTTATGGGTTCTGAAAAATTTAAAGAAATATCTATTATAGATGGAGATGTACGAGAAAAATAAATTAAGACGTTGTTAAAAATTAGGAGTATTTAAAAATGAAGTTAAACGAAAATATAAAAATAACTGGTGTCAAAGGCTCGAATACTGAAAAAAATATTCTTATTATGCTTGGCGAACATGGTATAGTTGCGCCTAAAATTATATTTGATTTTATCTTTATGTTAAACGGCCTTTTCGATGAAGGTGAAATTGATATAAATTTTGAAAGTGCCGAGGCGTTCTTTTGGATTCCTCTCACTGAGAAAAAAAGTGAGCAGTGTATAAATATGCGTAATTTGCGTGAATATACTGCTCATTTTACTACGGCTTCAAGTACAAGCGTAATGCTCTGTTTGTTGCTGAAAAAATTTGGAGTACGCAGCATATTTTACGGCGACGCGACTATAAGGCGTGAAGATATTATAAATAATATATACTATACGGACAAAGACGAAGGTAAATCAGTTTCACAGTTTTTAAAAGATATTGAATTTTTGAGAACTGATTTTGACACGACATTTGTACCTCACAGCAAGAGTATAATTATAAATTCTGATGCTGCGAATTGGAAAAACAGTGATAGATGCACTGTAATAAACACATGGAATTATAAAAATATACAATTAGACAAATTTAAGCTTTTCAGCCACAAAGCAGATATATCACAAAGTCTAAAATCACTCGTTGAAAATTATAATTCAGCAACACAAGCTATATATGATATAATTTATACGATTAACGAAACTCGATTGGTAAGCTGAATCAAATTAAGTCTTTTATATACTATATTCCCAAAATATTAACAAACAATTTTCCACCCATCTATTGAAAAGTGCTTGTTTTTATGTTACAATGACGTTAATAAAAACACAAAAGGAGCGAGATTCATGGAGAAAGATAAATTCGACATTGCGGGATATTGCAGAATATCCGTAGATGACGAATTAAACAAAGAAAATACCAGCATCGAAAATCAAAAAAATATTATCGAAGATTACGTCCGGCGAACTTTCCCCAACGCATCGCTGAATTTTTACGAAGACCGCGACAAATCCGGCTACACATTCGAGCATCGTGAAGAGTATCAAAAAATGCGTAAAAAATTAGTATCTCGTCAGTATGATATACTCATAATTAAGGATTTTTCGCGATTTTCCCGCAGGAATGGGCGCGGGCTTGTCGAATTGGAAGACTTGAGAGATGCGGGAGTACGGATTATCTCCGTCGGTGATAACATCGACTATCCCACAAATGACGATTGGCTGCAAATTCAGCTGCATTTCTTTATAAACGAAATGCCCGTCACGGAGACCTCTAAGAAAATCAAAAATGTAATAAATCAGCGACAGAAAGAGGCAAAATGGATTTGCAACGTGCCTTACGGTTACGTTATGACCAACAGCAAGACTATGGATTTCGAGGTTGACTCACCATCAGCTGAGATTGTGCGAAAAATCTTCACCCTCTACAACGACGGATGGGGCTACAGGAAAATCGCTAATCACCTAACCGATCTGCATATCCCAACACCACGCATGACATACAAGCGTCATCTTGAAAAAGACGGCAACGTGACCAATATCATCAACGTGAAAAAAGAATGGTCGATAATATCTATACAGGAGATTATAAACAACGATTTTTATATCGGTACACTTCGGCAACGCAAATATACTCGCAAGAAAATCAACGGTGCGGACAGAAAGTTGGACGCTGATGAGCATATCGTCTTTGAGAATAACCACGAGGCGGTAATTGATTACATGGTTTTCAAGTGCGCACAGGAGCAGCTTAAAAAACGTGCCACGAACGGCTATCGAGGTATCAAGCTATACGACAATACGTATACGGGATTCTTATTCTGCGGTGACTGCGATGCGCCGATGTTCTCCCGAAGCCGCCCGAATTTAGCACCATCTTATATATGCGGCTCATATCACCGGCGCGGACTCAAAGGATGCACGTCGCACCATATAAAAGTCGAAACGCTGAATGAGCTGATCAAATCGTATGTTGAGAAAGTCAAGAACAATTCACAAACGATGATGGCTCACTTAGAAACTTTAATGAACGAAGAAGCCACGGAATCAAAGGAAAACGAAAACATCATCGAAAAGTTGCAAAAGCAGCTTATGATGGCGGAAGAAGAGCTAAAAACCACGAAACGGCAAAAAATCCGAGAGATTACGAAAAATCCTGATAATATCGAATTTATCGAAAAGACTTATGAGGAAATCGAGTATGACTTGGAGAACGCCATCAAAGGGCTGAAAAACCAAGTTTCACTGCTTGATAATAGACAGACCACGATAATTCGGGTAAATAGGATAGCACGGACGGCGATTGACATCTTTGACGATATAATCCAAAAGCATACATTCACCAAAATGGACTTGGAACTCATCATCGACAAAGTCGTCGTTTATACTGATCATATCGAGATTAAACTGAAGCGGGACATAGACACACTACTATCAATGGGAAGACTGGACGAATACCCAAATTTTCCGTTGGACACTAAGGATATCGAAAGTAAAAGCATCACTCAGGTGTCGAAGAAACACCGGAGTAAGGTTCTTAGTGTCAATGTAATCAGCGAAGGAGATCCGCTTGAAATATATACAGACCACGAAGGCGAAGTTATATTCAAAAAATATTCGCCGATAGAAGAATTGGCGGAATCTGCCACTCAATTTGCGGAAGCGTGCCATAAAGCCTGCGGTTTTGTCATTGCGGTTATAGATAGGGACATGGTAGTCGCTTGCGCGGGTGCGCCTAAAAAAGAAGTGCTCGAACGCAAGATATCATCGGATATAGATAGTATTATTGATTCGCGCCAGCTTTATTCATGGAAAAGTGATGATAAAAAATTGCCTGTTACGGCAGACAGTCAAGATAAATATTTCGCGAGGGTAATCACTCCCATAATTTCTGAAGGCGATATTATCGGCGCGTTTAGTATACTCGATATAGACGGTCTAACCCGTGAGCCATCGGAGTGTGAAGTGAAAATTGCGCAAACGGCGGCTCTGTTTTTCGGGAAGCAGCTTGAGAATTAGCATTTATGAGCAGCATAAACGGGCAATGCCGGCGAGCGACTTGATGCTTGTCATGGCTTGAACGAAGTAACGGCGGGCTGAAAAGCCCGCCGTTGCTATTTTATGGAGATTTCTAGAGATATGATGCCTCATTTCGTCCTACTTGTCAGAATATACGAATCCGCGCCTTTTTTTGTTATCTCAATCATATCGATACCCAGCTCACGCGAGAGAATCTCGACAATGCGAGGCGAACAGAATCCGCCTTGGCAGCGTCCCATGCCTGCCCGTGCGCGCCGTTTGACTGCGTCGAGCGTTGTTGCGGGGCAGGGGCTTTTGATGGCATCTATAATCTCCGCTTCCGTCACGCTTTCGCAACGGCAGATTATTTTCGCGTATGCTTTATTTATGCTGATAGCCTCAATACGCTCATCGTCGCTCATATTGCGGAACGCTTTTTTATATGGGCGGCTGACAGTATCGCGCTTAGCGGTCAAGCATAATCCTGCTTGCGATAACAGATTCACACTGTATTCGGCTATCGCGGGGCTTGACGCAAGCCCGGGGGATTCTATGCCTATCAAATGCAGAATATTGCTTGATGTATTTGAGACGAATATATTGAAATCACCGTTCTTCGGCGTGGAGCGCGCCCCTGCGAATGATGTGATAACCTGCCGCATATTCAGCCCCGGAATGAGGCGTAATGCACCTTCACGGATTTCCGCAAGCCCCGCCATGGTTGTTGACACATCATCTTTGCCTGAAACAATTGCGTTTGGACCAATCAGCAAATTGCCGTCAACCGTCGGCGATACTAAGATACCTTTGCCTTTATCAGACGGCACGGAAAAAAGTGTCGCGCGCGCTGTCGCTCCCGTATTTTTATCCATCAGCATATATTCGCCGCGCCGCGGGATAATCTCGTATTGATTAATCTCATCAATCGGCTCGCCGCACAATCTCGCTATCTCGTCTGAATACAGCCCCGCAGAGTTTACGATAAACCGCGTGGTTATTTTTTCTCCTGTTGAGCTTGTTATCTCATAATTTTCAGATTCACGTTTTTGAATGCCGGCGGCTTCGAAATTCAGGAACAAATCGCAGCCATTGAGTACCGCGTGTTCGGCGGCGGCAATAGTAAGCAAGTATGGGCAGACGATTCCCGCAGTCGGCGCGTGCAGGGCGGCTTTTACCTCGCGCGAAAGATTCGGCTCCATGGTGAACAGTCTATCTAAATTATCACCTGCGATAATTTCGAGGGAGCGCACGCCGTTTATCTCGCCGCGGTGTCTGAGCTGCTCCAAATGCGCGGCTTCTTCATCAGTAAATGCGCAGACGAGAGAGCCGTTCTGCTCGTAATGCACACCGAGTTCACGCGCTGTTCCCGGCATCATCTCACAGCCTTTCACATTGAGCATGGCTTTAAGGCTTCCGGCTTCTGCGTCGAATCCCGCGTGGACGATTGCGCTGTTTCCTTTGGTCGCGCCGCAAGCGACGTCAGACGCTTTTTCGATTAACGCCACTTTCAGCTCATATTTGCAAAGCTCCCGCGCGATTAGCGAGCCAACCACGCCCGCGCCGACTACTGCTATGTCATACATCTATTTTCCTCCTCCTGTTGCCCTGATGTCAGGTCTGTCTGGGTTTACTATCTCCGCTAAGGATTTATCCACATGGAATCCCCTGAAACGCTTGTACGTATAAACGGGGAATCCCCTGTGGTTTTTTATAGGCGTGGGCTTATAAACATAGAGCAGCACGCCTTTGCTGCCGATGCTTACGTTTTCGTAGACTTTTTTCGGTACGGGGAAAGTGACGCCCCTGCGGTTGCCGAATTCGAAAGTTACGTGGTATGTACCGATAAGAGGCCTGTTCATTCCTGCGCCTGTGCCATCGCCCTCGTCGGAATCTCCCGCTTTTGATTTGCTTGTGACTTTCGCTTCAGTTATACTCGATTTGGGTATATTAACCTTATCAAACACGCGCCCGGCTATTATCGGACCGAATATAACCGCCGCCGCCACGATAAAAAATATAATCGCACCCTGCATATAAATTCACCTCTCGCTTGTTCTATTTATTATTATATCAAAATCCGAAGCCGTTTGCAAGGGATTATTCGAAATTTGATGAAATTTGACAATATTAACCTGAAAATAATTTTCATAAACATTGACTTTTAGCATTTTTTGTGATACAATTATAATATTAAGAAAAACAGGTTATGCATGATGATAGAAAGGAAAAAACTTATGGAAAAAAGCGTTGACAAAAAGAAGGAATTTTTTATAGTCAAGTGTATGAACAAAGAGTGCAACAACTATAAGATGGAGCTCAATGAGGGCACAGAGATATGCTCCCTGTGCAATACCCCGGTGACGCAGGTCGAAATCAAAACCAACCGTCCTTTGGCTAAAAAAGCGATGCTGTTTGCGGTAATAGGATTTATCGCGGCGATGGGTGGCGGATGGTTCATAGGAATGGTACTTATGATTTGGCAGCTTGGGTTTGCTTTGAGCATTGGCGGGTTGCTGGCAATGATTGTGGGCTTAGTTTTGGGTATCCGCAGTAAAGGCACATCGGCGATTGTTGTATCGTCTGTGGGCGCGGCGATTGTTATCGCGCAAGAGATATACTTTTTCATGATGTAGTAAAATTTGGAGAAGCGAAAAAATAAGGAACTTTTCTCATTTTGATTCGTCTGATTGGATACAATATTATAACACAGCATAAAGACGAAATGAAAAATAAGGAAAAAGGAGAACATTTTTATGAATTTTACTAAATTGAGAAGAATTATTATAGCTTGTTTTGCTATTGCAGCCATATTCGTAGCGGCGATGGGGGTTTCCGCGCTTATAGAGGCAGGAGGGTCGGCGTTCGACCCAAAACCGGACGCAGAGACGCCTGCCGCTAATAATAATATATCGTA
>Ga0123355_10009290_pt1 | contig 14935 bp, 14 predicted proteins | sample TergutEmb28metaG_3_FD_89872 | JGI IMG/M metagenome (GOLD analysis project Ga0123355, IMG submission 89872) | Embiratermes neotenicus P1 segment gut microbial communities from Petit-Saut dam, French Guiana - Emb289 P1 | ecosystem: Host-associated > Arthropoda: Insects > Digestive system > Gut ...
TACTGCAAACAAAGTAGGCACATCTGGCGTTGCGATACTGGCAAAGCATTACAATATACCGTTTTACATATGCGGCCCGCTTTCGACAGTGGACCTAGAGTGTAAAAGCGGAAATGATATACACATAGAGCTGCGAGCACCCGAGGAAGTGACGAGTATGTGGTATCAAAAGCCGATGGCACCAGTCGATGTGAAGGTTTACAATCCTGCGTTTGACGTTACCGATCACTCGCTCATAACTGGAATAATCACAGAAAAAGGGGTAGCACGTCCTCCATTTGCGGATTCGTTAAAGTCAATGTTTAGAGAAGCCCGTTAAGATTGGATTCGAGTTAATCCCCTGAAAAACGCTCTTTGAAAGAAGGAGACAAATGGCACTGGCACCTAAACAAGAAGGCAAGGTGATCCCAAACGCATTCGCGTCCGTGAAGCATCTGCCTGGCTCCAAGTTGATAGATTCAGAGGATAAACTCTTGGGCGCAGAGCAAGCAAAGTGGCTGACCATACGGCGGCGTGTGAATAGAGACATGGTTATTGTCACGGAAAAGGTTGATGGGATGAATGGCTCTGTCTTGCGCCGGGGCGATTTACTGTACCCACTGATACGAAAAGGATATGATTGCCGCGCCAACCCGAAGCCGTGGATTAACGACTTTGCACACTTTGTGCAGGTCAACTCCGAACGATTTATGGCTGTTCTAGAAGATGGCGAGCGCATTTGCGGCGAGTGGATGATAAAGACGCACACCCTTTCGTACAAACTGCCACACGAACCTTTTATAGCCTTCGATATCATCAAGGACAGTCAGCGGCTACCATATTTGGAGTTTAGTATGCGTGTGGCGAAGGGGAGCTTCGTCACTGCTGGGTTAGTGCATATGGGCGAGGCGATATCGCCAGAGATGGCATTGCAGCTTTTGGGTTGTGGTTACCACGGTGTTGTGGGCGAGCCTGAAGGCATTGTGTATCGTTACGAAGATTCGAAGAACCGATATATTTGCAGTGGTAAGTATGTGTCGAACTTGCTTATGATCAACGATGAACTGTTCTGCGCAAATGAGAATTTTTTTAACAAGTGGAAAAAATACCGCATGTTCAGGCGAGGGGTGGCGAAGGTTGAGAATGTGCAGTGAATCTTTTTTGTCAAACTCGCCCTCTGGACATATAAACTAAAGGTCGCAAGTTCAAATCCTGCCCCCGCAATCTACCATGTTTACGCCCCCTGTGATATTGATACTATCACAGGGGGCGTATATTTTTGTTATATAAGATTTAATTAGGCGTTGGACGCTCTCGTCATCGAGGTGTTCAGCGTTTTTTTGTAGTTGGGTTACAATCATGTTTTTTGTGGCGATGATATCATCCGTCCACGACAGGGCTTCTTCAAGTTCCGCTATACGGGTACAGATTGATAAGACTTCGTTGTGCAACTCAGGGATGTCGAGGCCGAAGGTCAAATTACCGGGGAAATGGGTAGAGAACATCACACAAGCGTTTCAATGCCCAAAGGGCAGATATTCGTTGTAACTGTTAAAACCGAGGCTTACAGGATGGAGTGGCGGTTTGCGTTTCAATGCCCCATAGGGCAACAGCTCATTGTGACAGTATTTTATCTATTCTACACACTCTCACACAAAAGTTTCAATACCCCGAAGGGAAGATACTCATTGTGACTGTTGCATTTTTTGCAACTACAACCGTCACTTATTCGTTTCAATACCCCGAAGGGAAGATACTCATTGTGGCTGCGATAACTCTCACAAAATTCCAGGCTCCGAAGAAGTTTCAATACCCCGAAGGGAAGATACTCATTGTGGCAAATAAAAGGAGATGATATTTTTTGACTCTCCAACGTTTCAATACCCCGAAGGGAAGATACTCATTGTGGCTCGATTGCTTCCACCCCGGATGGTGGTTTGTGAACGTTTCAATACCCCGAAGGGAAGATACTCATTGTGGCAGCCCCCTCTGGGAGGCCTTGATTTTACTGGCTTTGAAGGGTGCGTTTTGCAAACACCCCCCTATTTTTTAGAGTTCAAGAGGTTTGCAAAACCGCCATAAAAACCCAAGGTTTTCTAGTGTAAATTACATGCAAACAAACGAAATCTCGGTACGAATTACGTCGTAAATTGTCTGATGTCGAAGTGTTGTATGTAAACCTCCCGGCTTTTTCGCCTGGGTATGGGGTTTGCATATTTGTCTGATAGAAGCACTACTTGATGTATATCTTATCTTATGTCAAAACCATTGTCAACAATGTAAGCGAGTTAAAATGGAAAAAGTGATAAATTGTATAAAATCGTCTGGTTATCCAGATGGTTTTTTGTTATATTATTCTACATAATAAAAGCGAAAATGCACCTGCATCAGGCGGTTCTTCAAATAAATTCCAAAGGAGAGGAAAATTTGAACGCAAACCTTGATATTATCAAAATCGCATGTATTGCCCGTTGTATTAAGCCAGCACATATTTTCCAGCATATTGCACCCGCGTTGCGTGGGGCATTTGGATTTACGCTCGTCCGGCTGTTCGAAAAAAACGATGGTAAGCCCAGTCTCTATAAAATCATATTTAAGAACGAGACAGAAAACACTTATTCGGACAAATATGTAACCGGAAAACCAAACCCTTATGTTTTTGAAGCTCCAATGCAAATGCGTACTGAGCTTAAAAGAGGGGATACTTTCGCATTCAGCATCACGCTATTTGGTATAGCATGTGGATATGTACCAGAAGTCATTTTTACGATCGAACAAATGCTTAAAGGCAATATTATGAATAATGAACGGTCATTCGAACTGTATTCCGCTTCAAACAGTTTTACTCGCGAGGCTATATACAATGACGGAGCAGTTTGCTGTGATATTGGTCTAATAGCGAAGCCTTGGAATTGGACGAATGAAGTCGCCTCGGATGTGCGAGCAGGCAGTATTCGTATCAAGTTTCTAGAGCCGGTATCTATTAAAGAAAATGGCAAGCCAGCCAGTGCCATATCATTTTTATTACTAATACGCGCTGTTCTAAACCGCTTAAGACTATTGACGTATGTGTATGGCGGCGATTTTCAGATAGAGCGAAACAGTTTAGAAAAATATGCTGCTCTAATAAAAACTGGTAATAGCAATTTACACATTACATCATTTGTTACATTTTCGCGAACACAAATGCAAAAGAAAACTTATCATGGTCTTATCGGCGATATTACATATGATGGTGATCTTACACTGTTTCTGCCATATGTGAATATAGGCAGCGTGTTACATATCGGTAGGAATACTGTGATGGGAATGGGCCAGTATGCATGGAGCATTGAATATTAATACACTTCGAAATCGTCAAGAATTGTCAGTTCATCATATTCTTCAATATTATCACTACATATATCGATAATCGAGTTATTGTTACTTGATACGCTACTTCATAGCATCTGAAATTATTTATTAATACTGAATAACTGAAAAACAATCATTATTTTTCGGTTATTTGCTACCTAAATAACCTTGTACTAAATGATAATATAAAATATTATTAACATAAAGCAAGATAATGCCAAAAGAATTCTGATCGTTTCGTATATTTATAAATCAACGATAGCATATTGGCTTGCTAGGAGGGGTGGTATGGATTTAAACGAGCTGCTTGAAAAGCAGAAAATTTATAATAATCCTGATACAAAAATTGATCTAATATATGGTGGAGGGTTTTCCATTCGGGATTATTACATGGAAAGTGGTAATCCGCAGTTGATGCGTGGCGCAAGTGAACTACTCAACGCTGCCCCTAAGACTGCCTGCAAAGAAATAGAAGCCTTGAAACACGGAGCTTACTTCTCATGTGGATCAGAGACTTTTTTTATAGTAGCTCATGGAAAAGGAGCTGAAGCTGCATCTAGCTTTGAACGTTCCTACACTAAATCAACAGTTTCAGCTCAGTCGGTAGCGGTTTCTATTCCATCCACCATCGGACAGATAATGCACAAGGACGGCTTCAAAGAAAATTGGAAAGAACTTATGAGTGCATATGATTCGCGACGTATGCTTGTATACTTTGAAATGGATTCCCAAACAGGGTACGAGCGCTGTACACGTTGCAATTTCAGAAATCCAATAGAGACTATCCCCGAGTTGGATTTACATCTCTGCAAAACCTGTTTCAAAAAATATGAAGAAGGGAAAAAAAATAGAAACATATACCAAAAAAGGTGTATTAGGTACGGTATAGTTGAAAAGATTATACTCCAAGAAGCATCTAGGGACTATTTGGGCGCAAAAACCGTTGAAGATTTATCCGATAAGAACGGGGATGTCGCATTGCTCTATGCAGATATTAACAATCTGGGTGGTGCTGGCTTAGTTCTTGAAGGGAATGCGTGCCGTAGAAAAGAATTTACTGAAGCTGTAAGTACATCCGTGCAGCACGCATTGTATACAGCAATATTAAAAGGACTAAGTATTTCTGAAAATCATCACTTTGAGATTGTTGCGGTTGGCGGAGATGACATATGTATTTTGATCCCAGGAGAAATTGGGCTTATAGTTGGCACTCTGCTCTTGGAGCACTTTGACAAAGAATGGGCAAAAAATGGGCAAGGCTTTACCGAACTATCGATCTCGGCAGGCATAGCTGTAGGAAATAGCATTACGCCGCTTCTATATATGCGCGATGCTGCGGAACAGCTTGTAAAGATAGCTAAGAAAAAGGCGCATAAAACCAAGAACAGTTGTCTAGATATACTGTCCCTCAACAATGACGGCCAATGGGCAACACGTATTGAAAACAAGCTGCGTAATGGCCTAATTCATTATGAAAGCGGGGAAAAAGCAAACCGTACAATGCGTCCTTTAACTGCTAGAGAAGCAAGAGAAATGTTAAATTTTCTTGATGAAAGTAGAAAAAACACATCAGCTTCAACACTGCATAAAATCGCGGATGCATCAATGAAGCTCGGTGTCGTTGAAGGCGATTTGTGGTTTGACTATTTAGTTTCAAAGCAGCAAGATGATGGATTAATTAGTTTAGCACGTCTCATAAATGCAAATAATTCAATGTACTTTCAAACTGACGAAGGGCTATATTCGGCTTGGCACGATTTAGCCGAGCTTAGTAATCAGCTGAGCTAGAAAGAATGGTGATGGATGTGGAGCATGTTCCTATATCTATAACAGTACATATAGAATTAAGTACTCCATTTCATGTTGGTGGAGGAAAAGGCGCAAGTGGTACTTGCGATTATTTACTACGTGATAGCGATAACCAGCCTTATTGGCCCGGTAGTGCATTCAAAGGCAAGGTTCGCCATTTTGCCCGACAACTCCTTGAAGCGCAAGAATTGGAATGCCGTTTTGAACACGCTTTGTTGGAAGGCGAAAATAAAACACCCTGCGATTGTCTCGTTTGTAGCATGTTGGGTGGCGCAGGCAACGCGAAAGGCAGTCTGATATTCAGTGATATGAAACCCGAGAAAAACCATGACGAGATTAGTTCAGAAATTCGTACCGGCAACGCGATAGACAGGTATCGGAGGACTGCACTCGATAACAGTCTGTTTCAAATTGAAGCAGCTAATAACGGCTCAAATAAACTTGTTGGTAAGATAACAGGGACGCTATTAGAAAGTTCATATACGACGCAAAAGGAATTATTAGACTCTGCCATAAAATTAATAGTGAACATTGGTGGCAGCACCGGACGTGGACTAGGCTGGGTATGTGAAAACGGTATAGATGTTAATTGGATAAACTTATCTATAAGAAAAAATACATATGCAGAATCGTCAAAAGTTACATTACCTATAAAGATAAAGGCTCTTTCGCCATTGCTCATAGGAACAAAGTCATCTCAGTCAAACTTCCGAACCACTTTGCAGTATATACCAGGGGCTGTTATCCGAGCGTCTTTGGCCGCGATGCTAATAGCCAAAGATGGCGGCAATGAAAACGGAAAAGTAAATTGGGTATCACCATCTGGAGGCAACGGCAATTTTCCTACACTGAGAAAAGCTTTCAGCGACATCAAGATTACACAGTTTCTGCCAGAGGATTACCGATTTCCGCCACTGACCGCAGTAAAATGTAAATTTGATTGCTCAAATCATTCTCATGATACTTTGAGCGAGTATATAGGCCTTAAATGCAGAGATTGGGTGCATTGCGACGAACGAGCAGAACGCGTAAAGGGATTTATTCGCAAGGGTAGTGGTGAATGTGTAAAAGACCCGCTAACAATGGTTGTAACCAGAAGTGCTATAAATAGATTTACTGGTACATCACAAGACGAAATGCTGTTTAGTATAGAGGTTCTAACGCCACCAATTGAGTTCACTGGCATAATAAGCGGAGAATTTAATCTTGATGAATTAAAATGTGTCGTTGAGGATGGCTTACATATCGGAGGCTATCAGACTGCGGGTTATGGCAAATGTGCAGTCGAAGTTGGTGACCCAATATCGGATACAAATATCGAGGAGTGCTTAGACTCGCGTTTAAAACTGTTCGGAAACAGAATACCTATTACTCTATTAAGTGACGCATTTGTGAATTTGAGTGTACCAGATGATAAATCTGAAAAAGGTTTTTTGGCTGCGTATCAAAATGCTTTATTTCCAGAATTGTCTGAAGATGTCGCATTGGTAAAGGTCTTCGCCCAGCAAACGCAATGGCGAGGTTTTGATACAAGTAAGATGACGGGATATCTAAAAAAGTCCATGCGTATTATTAAAGCTGGGGCTGTCTTTATACTTGAAGCGTCGAAATGGACTAAAGACATTAAAAGCATGTTAGCAGACCTACAAAAGAATGGAATTTGCAGAGAAACGGTCACCGTGAACGGAATTTGCCTCAAGATGGATGCTATGAATGGATATGGCCAAGTCTGTGTGGCGGATCTATACCATTTGAAGAATGGAGAGGTAATATTGACTGCCACTGAAAATGAGGCTATTAATAATATGAAGCCAAAACTTATAGAGAAAGTAGAAATGGTTTTCAAAAATAAAAATGAAATACCTAAAAGAAGGCAGTATTCAGGCATGGTTCAAGCAGCAGCGCAGGCATCTTGTGTCGAAGAACTTGTTCTATTAATCCAGTATAAAAATGCGAAAGAAGGCTCCATGCTCAAGTGGACTGAACTTGCTGATCCACTTGTAGAAACTATTACTAATCTAAAAGATCTTGCCAGAGAGGTTGCCTCTAGTCTAAAAAAAGAAAACGAAACTGACATTAATAGATATCATCTGCAACTTGCAAAAATGTTTCTGGGTTACTTAATGTGGAAGGGGAATGTCCTAAATCCTAATTAGGGGGTGTGAATGATTTGTTTCATCATTTTAAAAGCAGGATAATGCTGGACGTGTTTATGAAAGCAGAAACAGCTTTATACATAGGCGCTGGTCAAGATAGCTATGATCCGATGGCTGTGCAGGGCCAGTTGATAAAAGACCCAAAAGGATACCCATATATCCCAGGTTCATCTATAAAAGGGGTACTACGCAGTTTTTTAGAAAGTGTAACAAATGGCTGTGAAAGAGGCAGCTGCCTCGAAAAATTAAACAACAAGGATGCACGTAAAGCAAAAGTTGATGAATTGAAGAAAGAGCCTTTAAACGATGGGATTAATGATAACGCCCTTCTTGCAAAGTACATAGTAGAAAAATCATGTTTAACCTGCCACTTATTTGGCTCTGGTTTGATAGCTGGTAAGTTGAAAATTTCAGATGCGGTATTAGAGAATGTAGAAAAATGGATAGAAACAGATATACGTACTGGTAATGCCATTAACAGAGACACCAGAACAACTGTGTCTGGCGCTTTGTTTGATACTGAGACAATTCCTGCTGGAACATTATTTAAATTCAGACTAAACGCCGAAAATCTATCAACTGATGAAGCTAGATGTTCAGGAGAATTAATGAGCTATTTTGCAAAAGGTGAAATCTCCGTTGGTGGCCGTAGTAGAGCAGGCCTCGGAAGAGTGTCTGTAGAGCAATTTCTGTTGAAGATTAGTTATGTAGAAAAAAACAAATATATACCGACTATAAAAGACTTAGGTGAAATAGAAATAGACAAGCTGGCTGACACGCTAGCAGCCGATTTACATGGGTAAGTAAGGAGGCATCGAGTGTTTAAATCATTAATAAACGAAATACGGCTGACTATTTGCCTTTCTACTGAGGGGCCATTATTGATATCCGCTGGTGATACAAATCTGTTAGATCCTTCATTACCAGACATGCGCTTTATTCGTTGCAATTATAATGGTGAGGAAACAGTTTTTATTCCAGGTAGTAGCCTTAAGGGTGTTTTTAGGAGCCGTTATGAGCAATTAATTAAGCATCTAGGGAAAAGTATTTGTAATATTTTCGATAAAAAGACTAGATGCTCCCATCTCATATCTGATAAGCAGACTATATCAGATAATCATTCTAAGAAAACCATTACTGGAAAGCAGATGTATGAAGAAAGCTGCGCTGCTTGTAGGCTCTTTGGTAATCTTAAAATGGGCGGGCGAATCCAGTTTACAGATGCTTACCCCGATTCTGTTAATGACATTCCTGTTAGAATTAGCAAAAGGAATAGCGTGGGCATAGATAGGCTTACAGGCGCAGCTTCAAGCGGGGCGCTGTACGATTTCGAAGTGGTTGAGAGTGGGATTTTTAAGTTTCAGATCACACTATCAAACTTTGCACGTTATCAGCTGGCGTTGATTCTTGCTATCCTAGATGATGTGGATGCGGGCTTTGTGTCTTTTGGCATGGGTACAACAAGGGGCAATGGTAAAATGACACTTTCAAATCGAGAGAATATACCCGCTGTTTACCGGTATTATGGAATGGAACCAGTAGCAGTACTTTGCGGCTATTCTCCAAAGGATGCTGGTGGAAGCATTTCTGTTATGAAGGGAATATTTGCTCAAGAGGCACATATCAACGGATATGTCGATATTTTTTCATCCCTTGGAATTAATTCGGATAATCTTATAGAAGCTATTAACAAGGAAAATTGGCAAGATGTTCTTCTCTGCCAGCCGATAGGGAGTGCGACCGATGAATACTGATAATAAACCATATTTTTTTGTACACGCCCCCAAACTAGTGCAGGGTATACTTCAAGAGGGCAGCCACACTGGAGCATTAAAGATAACAATAATCGTAGAAACGCCTGTTCACTTTGGCTCTGGTCAGATCTTCATAGATAAAAATCGCTTTATCTATAGATTGAACCGTGAAAATGAGGAAATTGTGCTTCCTGGCAGTTCATTTAAAGGAATGATTCGAAGCTTTTTTGAAGCTGTAAGTGAGAGTTGTATTCTCTCGAATAAAGATATACGGTGTAAATCAAACACTAAAATATGTCTTGCCTGCAGTGTTTTCGGGCGTTTAGGAAAAAAAGGTCGCGCTGGATTTTCTGCTTTTAGAACAAAAGAACAGCCACAGACTGAAATTTTCTGTATGCCAAAACTTTATGGCCCAAGAATTGTAGAAAATAATTATCGAAAGTTCTATAAGCACTCTAACATATATGACCAGATATCAGATAAATCTGATAGTAATTTACATTATGAGTGTCTATGTCAAAAGGCAACATTACATGGTGTAATAACTTATCAAGGACTGACCCGCGATCAGTTGGGAGGGCTTCTTTTTGCTCTTGGGCTTGGCTGGGGTAATGATAAAACCTTATATCACAAGCTAGGATATGGTAAGCCAGCGTATTTCGGAAGTATAAGGCTGGAAGTTGCTAGTGTTAGGCCAGAAGTAGCTCCAGAATTTATAGGAGGTTCAATAATTTCGTGTGACAAGTTTTCGAAAGGTAAGTTGGAGAAACTAGCAAAAGCTTATTATCGCGAACATAGTGCTTCCGTAAGCGAAGCAGTTAATGAGTTCATGGAAAAATGGGCTGTGGATAGTATAGGCAGTGACTGTCAATGGGATATGAGCACAGGAACAACACCTACGTATTGAGGGATTAGTGAGTTGAACTATGGTAGAAAAACAAGCATTGCTAAATAAAGCATTTCAAAAAACCAATAGGGATTCTGGATTTATGGATTTAGTTGAATATTTTTCTTCTGGGTTGTCGCGCAACAAGGTGATATCAGCTAATAAAACTCTATTTTCAGTCTTATCATCTATTATAAAAGCAGCGCCAGAAGATTCTTTGCTTTGTGTAAGAAAAACATTGCAAATGGTTGAGAGAACAAAAGATCGAGAAATCTTACGCATTAAAAAGGTTCACTTGGAAAAGTTAATTAAGTTCATTCTTTATGACGACTCAACCTTACTTTCAGAACATGAAAAAGGATTTAAAGGATATCTTCAGGCTGATTTAATAGCGTACATAGAGATTTGTCGACGTATTTTCTTTGTTGAACAAGAAAAAATATCACGTAAAGTTAAACCACATTGGATGAATGATTTTATGGCTATGATGGTGGAATTAACGAAAAAAAACCACGAATGTGCGCAATATATATTGCTTCACAAAAATGAAAAAAAATATAGAGCTTTGATACAACAAGCTGAAAATGTTATGAGAGGTGGTGATAAGTAATTGAATAAACCAGTATTCATAATAAAAGCAAAGCACCTTGTCATAGCAAAGATCGCATTTTTCCTTTCTGTATGTTTGATTAGTTTGGTTGTATGGCAGCAACATAATGCAATTACTGAGTTATCAGGTGAATTAGAAAATATTAGAGCCGAAATATTGAATTTTAGACGAATATCGTATTTTGGACGAAGCGAAGATATTGCCATAAATGTCGATCAAATGGCATTGGATTTCATACAAAGTGAAGCTCGATTACATAGGCAATTTATTGAAAATGAACGAGCTCAATTATTAGTAACACTTGGGGCATTATTAGCTATTGGTGCATCTTTGCTAACATTTCTTGGTATTGCGAACCGTAAAGAGGTTGAACAAGCAGTTAAAGAATCATTAGATCCACATATCTACGAAAGTAATGAAAAAGCTATAGAATCATTAGACCTACATTTTCGTGAAAAGTTACCTAATGAAATAAATGAACGTATTAGCAAAACCTTACCTAAAGAAATCAATAAAGCCTTGCCTTCATATCTTTCTAAAGAATTACAAGATACACATTTAAAAATGCTAAAGAGAAATATTGATCGCGAAAAACGTGCTACCAATATCAAAGTGTGTTTTGCTGCTTGCTGCGAAGATGATAAAACAAGCAAAGATTATTATTCATTTGAACAAGTTCATGGTTATTTGAAAAATGAAAAATACAATATTGTTGATGAAATCCTTGAACTGACTGACAACAACTATAAGGATATTGTAGAAGAGTCAAGAATAATTGTATATATGGTACCATTAAAATCGAATTTGTATAAAGATTTAGCAAAAATAGCATCTGACACAAAGAAGCAATGTATTTTGTATACTCCTAAAGGAGATGTCAATTTAAACTCTATAGAAGATCGCTCTGTTATTACAACTGTACGATTTCCATCAAAAATAAGAGAAACGCTTTATATGTTATTATATTTTTCGCAATTAAACAAATCTTAGTTTTAATTTATAGCGCAATGAAATTAAAAAAAGGATCACCGGAGTGTATAGCTGGTGTTCATTTTTTATTTGTATCTCTTGGTTTATTCAATACAGACAACGCTCCAAAGGGAAGGCATCCCTTACGACCACAGCCAAGGCAATGAACTATGCACAAGCAATCCCATTTCAATGCCCCAGAAGTTAGACTCCTTCTATACCCCCAACGGCGTCCAGGTTACTGCGGAAATCTTCTCCAGTTGTTTCAATATCCTGGAGAGTAGGTTCCTACTGTGCTCAGAAGAGACTGAAATTATGGTTGAGAATAATGCCCCGAAGGGCTCCTTCGGTTGCCACACTGGCACGAAACTGAGGTTACAACGTCCCAGTTTCAATGTCCCTTAAGGGCATGAAGCTCATATGAAACAACGGTACAACCAACTCAAAAAATTAATATTAGCAAAAATTGGAATTAAAAATGTGTTGGTGGATTCACTGAAACGAAAAACCAATCATCTCGGCGCATGTTGCAAATTGATCCTTTGTTAAGCCACCAGCTCACTAATCTAACTTGTGGGCTGGTGGCCGATTCTCTGATTTTCGTAGGTGGGAGAGTTTACAATTCCATAGTCAATGACCGCCTCAAAGCCCTATACAAAAAGCCGAAGTGCCAGTGATTTCTCCACGAAGGTTTCGGATGTCGGCACGACCTGATTAACGACCTCGTAACTAGATATGCCCCCAGCAATATCTTTGTTGCTAAATAGGGTAAGGGTTACATTACTTTTGGAAACATCCTCGCGCTCTATAGATATCTTAGCTATGCCGTTTTCGCCCCGCAGCCACTGCGACGCTAAAAAAGGCGTTGCAGTTAGACGCCTGAACTCATTTTTCATTTGGCTAAACTCGCTGTCAGTAAGCGGGATGCCATCCAACTGCGACAGGTTGATTCGGTTAACATGTCCTCGCACATTATCCCAAAGGGCTGCCTCTGTTTTTAGGTCGCCCCGATATGTCCATTGGTTCTCTCGCAGGGTTAAAATATCAATTAAGCTCTTTTCAATTTGGATTTCGTTGGGCATGGCCGTTACCTCCGCGATTGTTTTATGCTGTCATCATCGCTAGCTTGTCAGTTGTTTTCATTTTTCACAAATAACTTACTGGATGGAATTTTTAGTATTTTTAACCCACTAGAATTTCATCAATGATGCCGAAAAAACTGCTTAAACGTATATTTAGTGTTGTAGCGATTTTTGCCAGGTTCGCTAATGTAAAATCCTCGTCACCGTCTTCCCAGCGGATAATCTCGGCGCTTGTCACATTAAGCAATTCTGCCAAGTCATCTTGTGTAAGTCCATGTGTTCTACGATATTTTTGAAGATAAGCTGCAATTTCTGCTGACATGGCTGCAGCTACCTTTTCCTCCGGAGTCAATGAGTCAGAAAGCCATGTACTACTTTTTGTATTTTGGATCTTTTTTTCAATACCCATAATCACTGCTCCTCTAGCATTGAATAAATATTCTGTGCACGTTTTATAGCCATGGCTGCTACCTTTGCGATTGTTTCTGTCATCATCGCCAGCTTGTCAGTTGTTTTCATTTCGTCAACCAACACAAATAATTATATTCATTTTTTCTCTGCATTTCAAATAGTTTCGATATGTAATTATTTATCAATGCAGTTGATTAGCACGTGTCGCACGCACACCGATATTCTCCGGGAGTCATTCAACCAACCATTGAATTATCAGCTATTGCTGGATCAACTATCCTACGATATTCTCTGTAAAGTTTAATGGACAGGCTATCTGAGCAGACCCAATTATTTCTTGAACAATTGCAGACAGATGGTATTTTGCCATCGTAAACCTGTCATCAGTTGAATCGTTAGTTACTGAGGATTTCGGAACAAGACCGCGACAAGTTACGTATAAAGATTAGATAGGGGGGTTATTATGTTTTTAAAGAGATTTGTTGCGGCGACAATAATCGGGTTGTCGCTTACAGTTACTTCAGCAGTATTTGCCCAATCCGATTTATCAATGACCTTAGATGGCCAAGTTGTTAACTCGGATGTGCCGCCATTCATTCAAAACGATAGGACAATGGTTCCCGTACGCTTTATAAGCGAGGCATTTGGTGCCGACGTTTATTGGGATGAGGGGGCAAGGTTAGTTACAATTGAAAAAGACAACGGAGTGTTAATCCAGCTAACTATTGGCAGCGATACTATGGAAATTGTGTTTACGAGAAGACCTGAGTTCATTGACCATTCCGATGGTGTGCTAAGAGAGAGTTGGGGCAGAATTAGGCCTATGAATCTGGATGTTGCAGCAGTTATTAGAGATGGAAGGACATTCGTCCCAGTAAGGAGTATTGCAGAAGCATTAGGGATATTAACCTCGTGGGATGCTGAAAGCCGAACAGTTATATTCACCACCTTGGATCATCTGGGATGGGTTTTTGATGACTTCCCAGAAGGCTTTGTCTATTCAGAGGAATATCAGTTTAGCGGGGATTATGGGGATGCGTTTTCTCCGAGGGAAGCAGCGTTAAAAACACTTCCGGTTTTTATGCAGGTAATGAAACAGGGGGCAGCATGGGGAATAGAAGGACAGGAAACACCCGCTCCTCAACAAATGCCTACTTCAGTGGATATTATCTTCACGGGAGCGCATGTGTGGAGTCATGTTGGTGTGTATATGTACGAGTTTTCTTACTTTATTGGAGATGCTTTTTGGGAGAATTTTCATGTGACCATGGATGGTGAACTGTACGTGTTTGATGGAAGAGGTCGTGTGCGTTTCCAGTGGGATGCTTGGGATGTATTGTACTTAAACGATAATGAGAGGATGTACTGGTAAGGTACATTCCATCAAGTCCTGGTTTCATGGAGAGCTAGGCCGGTGTCCCTGCCTATGAATATTTTTTGCCCCTGTCCTTTAGTGGACGAATATTCAAACGATTATCTATGACATTAACTGAAAGTTGTCTCATATAGCCGCTTGATGTCTAACGCAAACTTTGTGGCTCTTGGAATCCGTATTTTTTTGTAATAATCGGCAAGTTGAGCAGGATGTTTTTTTATCATATCCAGTTCAACAATGAAACCTGCAATTGATGTTTCGGAATAGCCAAGAACTTCACCAGTATCGGGGACATCATCTTCGTCTGGTTCTTCGCCAAGCGGATAGCGGCACACTCAAAAGACTATTGCTTATCTCTTTCGAGCTGGGCAATAGCCTTTTTTGTATGGTATTTATTTTACAACAGTAGAGGTCCCAGAAAATCGCTGTAGTTCTACGTCATGGTCTATTTTTGCCTTTCTGAAAGCTCATGTTCAACGAACGCCTTGATAAAAGGCCTGCTCACATCAGTCATCAAAAATTCAAAGCAGTTATAACGACATTTTTGATA
>Ga0123355_10009292_pt1 | contig 14933 bp, 18 predicted proteins | sample TergutEmb28metaG_3_FD_89872 | JGI IMG/M metagenome (GOLD analysis project Ga0123355, IMG submission 89872) | Embiratermes neotenicus P1 segment gut microbial communities from Petit-Saut dam, French Guiana - Emb289 P1 | ecosystem: Host-associated > Arthropoda: Insects > Digestive system > Gut ...
ATACAACCTGCTGTCAGCTGCAGAACAGCATGTCACAAACAAACAGCGGTCTGCTGCAGACCAACATGTCACACACAAAAAATTCTGTCTGCTGCATACAAGCATACATACACAAAATGCTGTTTGCTTCAGACCAGCATGTCACACACAAACTGCTGTCTGATACAGACCAGCATGTCGCACACAAAATGCTGTCTGTTGCAGACCAGCATTTCACACACAAACTGCTGTCTGCTGTAGACCAGCATGTCACACACAAAATGCTGTTTGCTTCAGACCAGCCTGTCAGACACAAACCGCTATCTACTGCAGACCAACATGTCCCACAAAAACTGCTGTCTGCTGCAGACCATCTTTTCAAAAACAAATTACTTTCTGCTGCAGAGCAGCATGACGCACACAAACTGCTGTCTGCTGCAGACCAGCATGACACACACAAACCGCTGTCTGCTGCAGACCAGCATGTCACACACAAACTTCTCTCTGTTGAACACCGGCATATCACACACAAACCTCTGTCTGCTGCAGACCAACATGACCCACAAAAACTTCTGGCTGCTGCAGACCATCTTTTCGAACACAAACTGCTGTCTGCTGCAAACCAGCATTTCACACACAAACTGCTTTCAGATACAGAACAGCATGTCACACCCAAACGGCTCTCTGCTGCATACCGGCATGTCACACACAAACTGTTGTCTGCTGCAGACCAGCATGTCACACAAAAAGTGCTGTCTGCTGAAAACCAGCATATCACAAACAATCTGCTTTCTGCTGCAGACCAATATGTCACACACAACTGGGGTCTGCTGCAGACAAGCATGTCACACACAAATTGAGTTCTGCTGCAGAACAACATGTCACACACAAAACGATGTCTGCTACAGACCAAAATTTCACACAAAAATTGCTGTCTGCTGCAGACCAACATGTCACACACAAATTGCTGTCTGCTGCAGACCAACATGTCACACACAAAATGCTGTCTGCTGTAGAACAGAATGACGCATACAAACTGCTGTATGCTGCAGACCAGCATGTCACACACAAACCGCTGTCTGCTGCAGACCAGAATGATTCACATAAACTGCTGTCTACTGCCGACCAGCATGTCACACACAAATTTCTGTCTGCTTTAGACCAGCATGTCATACAAAAAATGCTGTCTTTTGCAGTCCAGAATGTCACACACAAAATGTTGTCTACTGCAGACCAAAATGTCACACAGTAAATGCTGTCTGCTGTAGACCAGCATGTCATACACAAACTGCTGTCTTCTGCATACCAGCATGTAACACACAAACTGCTCTCTGCTGCAGACCAGCACATCACACACAAAATTCTGTCTGCTGCAGACCTGAAAGTCACACACATAATGTTGTCTGCTGCAGACCAGCATGTCACACACAAATTGCTGACTGCTGCAAACTAGCATGTCACTCACAAAATGCTGTCTGCTGTAGACCAGAATGTCACACAAAAAATTATGTCTGCTGCATACTAGCATGTCACACATAAACTGCTGTCTGCTGCAGACCAGCATGTCACATCCAAATTTCTGTCTGCTGCAGACATGCATGTCAAGCACAAACTGCTGTCTGCTGCAGACCAGCATGTTACACACAAAATGCTGATTGCTGTAGACCAGCTTGTCACACACAAACTGCTTCAACTGCAGACTAGCATGTCACAAACTATCTGCTGTCTGCTGCAGACCATCATGTCTCACACAAACTGCTGTCTGCTGCTGACCAGCATGTCACAAATAATCTGCTGTCTGCTACAGACCAGCATTTCAAAAAAAACTGCTGTCTGCTGCAGACCTGCATGTCACAAACAAACTGCTTCAACTACAGGCCAGCATGTCATACACAAATTGCTGTCTGCTGCAGACAGGCAAATCACACACAAACTGCTGTATGCTGCAGAACAAAATGTAACACACAAACTGCTGTCACCTGCAGACCAACTTTTCACTCACAAACTGCTGTTAGCTGCAGACCAGCATGTCACACAAAAATTGCTGTCTGCTGCAGACTAGCAAATCACACACAAACTGCTGTATGCTGCAGAACAGCATGTCACAAACAAACTGCTGTCAGCTGCAGACCAGCTTTTCACTCACAAACTGCTGTCTGCTGCAGACCAGCATGTCACAAACAAACTGCTGTCTTCCTCAGACCATCTTGTCCCTCACAAAATGCTGTCTGCTACAGACCTGCATGTCACAAACAAACTGCTGTCTTCCTCAGACCATCATGTCCCTCACAAACTGCTGTCTGCTGCAGACCAGCATGTCTCACACAAACTGATGTCTGCTGCAGACCAGCATGTCACAAACAACCTGCTGTCTTCCTCAGACCATCATGTCCCTCACAAAATGCTGTCTGCTGCAGACCAGCTTTTCACACACAAACTGCTGTCTGCTGCAGACCAGCATGTCACACACAAACTGCTGTCTGCTGCAGTTCAGCATGTCATAAAAAACTGTGTCTGCTGCAGACCAGCATGTCACACACAAATTGCTCTCTGCTGCAGACTAGCAAATCACACACAAACTGCTGTATGCTGCAGAACAGCATGTCACACACAAACTGCTGTCTGCTGTAGACCAGCATGTCACACACAAACTGCTGTCTGCTGCAGACCAGCATGTCACAAACAAACTGCTGTATTCCTCAGACCAACATTTCCCACACAAACTGCTGTCAGCTGCAGACCAGCTTTTCACACACAAACTGCTGTCTGTTGCAGACCAGCATGCCACACACAAACTGCTGTCTGCTGCAGACCAGCATGTCACACACAAACTGCAGTCTGCTGTAGACCAGAAAGTAACACATAAATGATGTCTGCTGCAGACCAGCATGTCACACAAAAACTGCTGTCTGCTGCAGACCAGCATGCCACACACAAACTGCTCTCAGCTGCAGACCAGCATTTCACACACAAACTGTTGTCTGCTGCAGACCAGCATTTCACACACAAAATCCTGTCTTCTGCAGACTATCATGTCACACACAAATTGCTGTATAATGCAGACCAGCATGTATCACACAATCTGATGACTGCTGTAGAACAACATGTCACACAAAAATTGCTGTCTGCTATAGATCAGAATGTCACACACAAATTGCTGTCTTTCTTCAAACCAGCATGTCACACACAAACTGCTGTCTGCTGTATACCAGAATGTCACACGCAAACTGCTGTCCACTGCAGACCAGCATGTCACACTCAAATATCTGTCTGCTGCAGAACAGCATGTCACATACAAAGTGCTGTCTGCTGCACACCAGCATGTCTCACACAAACTGCTCTCTGGTTCAGACCAGCATGTCACAAGCAAACTGCTGTCTTCTGCAGACCAACATGTTCCACACAAACTGCTGTCTGCTGTAGACTAGCTTCTCAAACACAAACTGCTGTCTGCTGCAGACCCGCATGTCACACACAAACTGTGGTCTTCTGCAGACCAACATGTCACACACAAAATTCTGTCTGCTGCATACCAACATTTCACACACAAAATGCTGTCTGCTGCACACCAGCATGTCAGACACAAACTGCTGTCTGATGCTGTTGGCAATGTTGTCCTCCATGCCCTCCCTATGGCACGTGCGTTCGTTGCCGCCAGACGTCTGTGCCTCCATGCCCTCCCTATGCTGTCTAATGTCGCCGTGAGTATTGGTATATAATATTAAAAAGGGTAGTGTTTTGGCTTTCGCCTAGTGGAATTAGGCATATTGTCATTTTGTAGTATATTATTAAAAAAGGTTGTAATCCTCGAAGCGGATATCCGAACTGGATTCTAACCCCGGAGGCCGAGGATCCCTAAATCGCCAATTTTTTCGCGAGCGAGGGCATCCGTCTAGACAAAGAGGCTATAAGACCTAACGCTGCGAAACCTGGCCTGTCAAAACTTTGTCTGAATTCCATGTGGGGCAAACTGACGGAAAGAAATAACAGGACGAAATCCAAGATGATCTCGGACCCCCAAGATCCCTACAGGTTCTTGGCCACTCCAGGTATCGTATTGGCTAACCTGGTGTTCATTAGCGATGACGTAGTCTGATCATCGTGGCGTTTCGTGGGGCAGGAAGAGATCCCGAACTTACGTCATACGAACGAAGTCTTAGGCACATATGTGACGGCCGTCGCTCGCATGCACTTGTGTTCGTATCTAGACAGACTGCAAGAACGGGCTATAAATTGCGACACAGATAGCGTCGTGTACGTCCAGCCTAGAAACGGACCTGCGCTCGTCGAGACCGGTGATAATCTCGGGGCCATGACTTCGGAACTTAGACCCTCCGAATTTATGGAGGAATTCGTTAGCGGACGACCTAAAAACTATGATTACAAGACAGTTCATACGGCTACAGGTGAGCGAAAACTGTCGGTAAAATCCGAGGGAAATCGCTGAATTATAGCAACTCGAGATTGGTTAATTTTGAGGTTATTAAGGACATGGTTTTAGAAAGGACCAAGATGCGACACGTGACTGTACACACCGAGAAGAAAATCAAACGTAAGTGGAAGACTGGAGGGGGTATAGTTTCTATAATAACTGAACCCGAGTATATGATGTACAGAATCTCTTTCTTCAAACGCCGGCGTTTAGCTGACAATTCGTCGGTCCCGTTCGGGTATAAATAGGGCGAGTGACGGGGTAGAGGTGCGTTTTCACCGCCCGACCATCCATGAGTGGTGATTTGAAATTTAGGCATTCGTTCTCGTGCATCGTGAGTGGACCCAGCGGTTCCGGGAAGTCGTCGCTTTGCATACGCTTCCTCCAGAACCTCGACTACCTCATTACCGAGGAGACATTTGCCGGCGGGATAGTATGGTGTTACGGCGAGGAGAGTGCTGTGCCCTCCCGTCACCACCTGCCGGCGAAATTCAGATTTAACGAGGGCTTTCCGGAAGACTTTGGCAGTGCAAACGGCGAACCGTGTCTTGCGAGCCTTCACGATTGGTTAATGACGTTTATTCAAAGCAAGTGTGTGAATTGTTTACGCGGGGTAGCCATCATAGGAATATAAGCGTTATTTTGATCACTCAAAATCTATTTCATCAGGGCAGGTTTTGTAGAGATATATCGTAAAATGCTCTTTATAGAGTGGCATTGAAAAACGTCAGAGATAAGATACAGTTCATGTACCTGGCCAGTCAATTGTACCCCGAAGATAGTTTAGGACTGTATAACGCTTTTCTGGACGCGACATAAGAACCCCAAGGCTACCTGCTCTTGGATCTGACCCAAAATAAGAACGACGGTCTGAGGTTTCGTACCAACATATTCCTGAACGATATACCTCCCCTCACCGTCTACTCGTATGTAGGCGATGAAGCATGTGAGATCAAATTATCACACTCTCAAAGTGCTGAAGACTGCCGACCCGAAATTGCGTAAAGCTATAATCTCGAATTGTAACGAAGAACTCGTGAATTGTATAAGCGAGTGTGTCTTGAACGTTCTGAACGGCAATATAAAGCTGACAGTTTGTAAAACGCGCAAGCTGAAAAAACACAACGCGGCGCTTTGCATGGTCGTCGACAGGCACGTGCCCCTCTACGACAAGAAGAAACTATTAGTTCAGCGCAGGGGATTCCTGCTGCCTTCATTGAGCGCCGTCCTACCTACGCTCGCTAGCCTCATCTTACGCAACAGTTAAAATCATGTTACTTAAGATGTACTTCATTCATGTCGATCGTTTGCACGGCTCCCTTATCATGACAAGGGAGCTGGTTTCGTTATGTAAACAACGGGATCGGGTTAAGAAACGTAAACAGCATCACCCTTATGCGGAGAACAGTAAAATACTTAAACATCACCCGTATGAGGAGTGGCTTAAAGTGCGGCAAAATACGGACGAAGCAGATCTTAGAAAAAGACAGAGACGAATGCATTTGCAGATTTTTTAATCCGAGTGATGCCTACCGGGCAAGCTAGAAATGTTTCCCCTCCTCCACCGCCTCCTGCGCATCAAAAGATGCGTCGCGGGACACAGACGGACGTAACGTCGGCGTCAGTTACCACATCCCCACCACCAATTCCCACGACGGCTATTAAGGAGTTCAAATATGAACCCTCGAAAGAAGAGAATGATGATGACGTAGATGAAGCTGATTACGTTGACGATGGTAATTTCGTAGATGATGAGGCCCGTGCGTTTGGTAGGGAAAATGTCGGTCCTGTAGCTAGTACCTACCTGATGCCTTACGTGTACAAGATACGTTTTCTCGATACGCAAAATGGCGTCCGTAAGGACTGTGATATGTTTAAGATAGGTGATTCGCTGTTAGTGGTCGAAAAAAGGTTGTGATATCACGATTAAGGAAAAAGTGTTTAAGGAATCGAAGGGATTGTGGGTACTGTTGAAGCTCAAGGAAGTCAATACGGAATTATTTACCAAAGACGATCTCAAGACGTATAAGAAAATACTGACGATGAATAACGCTCATTTGACCAAACATCAGCCCGACGTTAACATTAATATAACACGTGGGAAAATTTTCGGGATATTATTGCGCCCCTCTTTGCGAAACCGAAGGGACGTGGGGTCGAATCTGCGTTACGGTGTAAGTGGACAAAGTATTAATGGCTATCACTAGCGATTTATACTATGATGAAGGCAGTCCTTCCGGGCTTCGCGACTTTGCCGAAGCTTCGGGAGGCAGAGGCTGCTGAGAGGAAGATGAAAGGTAAACCGCAAACTGTCGGCGCTATGAATGCATGGTTAGAAGAACAAGATGCCTATACGTTACACAGACTTCTGAGGAAGCGTTTTGCTCGTAATTCCTACACCGTGACTAATGTTATGAATGTTTGGGAATGCTATTTATTGGATATACAGGCCTACGCAGAATACAATGATAAATATAATTATATTCTATCGGTCATAGATGTATTCTCGAAATTTCTATTCCTGGTCCCCTTGAAGACAAAGAGCGGTCCTGCAGTCACCACGGCGTTCCTGTCCATATTTGACGATGACCCGAAAAAACCTTCGCGGCGACCCGTATGGGTACGCACGGATAAGGGCAAGGAATTTATCACTAAACATTTTCAGGACATGTTACGCGACGAGGGAATACAGTTTCAGGTGTCCAGGAACCCCGACGTGAAATGTGCTGTTGTGGATCCTGCTCATCGCACAATTCATGATAGATTATACAAATATTTTACTTATAAAAATACTTTCAGATATATCGATGTTTTGTCGAAATTTGTCAGGGCCTACAATGACACGGTTCACTCGACGACTTGTATGGTGCCCTCGCGTGTGACAGATTCGGACGTCCTCGCCATATGGAAGAGGATGAGCCGTCGACGAATTCGCGTGCCCCAATTCAAGTTTACCGTAGGGCAGCACGTGCGTATCATGAAGGAAAAGATGGAGTTTGGAAAGGGCGGCGAACAGAATTTCTCCACCGAAGTATTTCGGATTACGAAAGATATTCAGAGGTGTCCACGACCCGTCTACGAGATGGAGGATTTAACAAGACGCAGATAGTGGGACAATTTAACGGGGAGGAACTGACACCGGTTCGAATCTCAAAACAGTTCGCTTACAAGATAGATAAAATACTAGACAAGCGATTTAGACGTGGCATTCGGGAGTTTCTCGTCCGTTGGAGATGTTACAGTCAGGACTTTGACTCTTGGATTCATGCATCTAGCGTGAAAGTTATCTGACATGACGTCACATTGTCAGAACAACACTGACGAATAATGCCTCGCGGGACATTTACGAACAGAATACACATGCAGATTTCACGGTGAAATTAGCGCAAACTATAGACCTTGGATCGACCTCCAATTGGGAAGTGTCGTCTGCGAAATTTCGTGTTCTTCGTCTCTCGAAGGGGCAAGCCCCGTCCTCCTTTACTGTAACGTGATATCTCCGCAATTCCTGGGCGACAGCACCGTCCGTTGCATAGGGACGTTTCGGCACTACCTCAACGCAATGTGTCAGTACGAGTTTCAGAACGTACAATACTTGCCAGTGGAGCAGCGCAGATTTCAGGACATTCGAATCGAGTTCCTAACTACCGAGGGTCTGCACATCCCCTTTGAGGACAGCATGATGCCTACGAAAGTGGTGCTTCATTACTGCTGGTAACCTATATAAAACATGACGTAGGCATCCATAATAGGACATTTATTACGATGCATCCTTTAGAGACGTACTACCCCAATCAGGCGGGTCGTGGTTTTTCCCCCACTCCAGGGATCGTTTCCATCTATTCTGCACCGTTCTACCTTCAGCGAGGGCATGGGATCGGCAATTTCTTAGGCACTATCATCCATTTCGTGCGACCTCTAGTGTGGACTGTGCGCCGTACAGGTGGCAAGATCATCTCCGATATCGTGAAAAATAACTCACCCGACGTGCGTGCCGAGGATATCATAACTAAACATGTCGGAGATGCTGTCACCGAATTCACACATCGTTTAATCATCAAATTGCGTGGCTCGGGCCTCGAACGTGTCAGACGGTAGACGACGAAGGGTCGGGGAGATAAAAGGCCTAAAAAGATATCGGCAAAGGGTGCCCGGGTAATAAAAAGAGATATCTTCTCCTAGTGTTATTCGGTCACATCATGTCTGCCGCAGAGATAGCGTCCGTAAGTAGAGAGTTCGACATCTTGGCGCACAAAACCGTACAGACGTCTGTGCTGGGGACTATTGAGACCGTGTACAAACCCATTTCCCCGTCGAACAAAATGATCTGGAATTTTAATATCTGACTATAGAGATAACTATATTCGTCTCGATATCCAACAATACGTCCGAGGTAAATTAGTCTCGGGTTCGGGGAATAATGTGGACTTTTCTGACATCACGGCCGTCACCAATAATTTCCACCACTCGCTCTTCAGTCAAAGTAAAGTCGTTCTCAATGGCACCACAATCACGTAAGCGAGCGAGCACTATAATTATCGCTCGTATCTCGAGATTCTCCTGACCTACGGCACCGACGCGGCTGCCACAAATCTCACGAACGTCTACTGGTATCGTTACACTGGCGACATGCTGCCATGCGATAACACGACCGCGACTGTGACTGCCACGACTAACCGGGGATTCATCACTCGTTGTCACAAACTTAGCGCCAGTAAAGAGTTGCTGCTTTTTGTGCGTTTGCATAGCGATCTGTTTAAAGTACCGCTCGTCCTTCTGCCAGGCGTGAGCCTGCAGATCAGATTGACTAAGACCCGACACGCTTTCTACATGATGAGCAAGGAAGTCGATTCAAACACCACTTTGAAATTTTTGGACGCCCAATTAATGGTGAAGCGCGTCAAATCTGACCCTGTCACGCGTTAGCTCATAAGGCTACACTGAATACGGGGGGCTGTCGCGCGGTATAACATGACGAGTGTCGAACTCAAGACGTTCATATTATCCGCCGGATCAAATCCCTGTCTATCGACAACGCCGTCTTGTGCCCCGTCCCCAAACGTCTCCTCTTTACCATGGTTAAGAATGCCGATTTTATAGGCTCTATGGACACGAAATCCTAAAAATTTCGACACTATGATATAAGCGATTTTTCGCTATTCATGAACGGAAAACAGTTCCCTAACAAGGGCCTACCTCTGGGCATGGATCATGAAAGACCTCCGTAATGGGCTATAGAACATTGTTCGACGTGTCGGCATACATCACTCGAATGCTGGACATAAGATAACACACGATATGTTTGTAAACGGCTATTTCATGTTAATCTTTGTTCTCATACCCGACCAGGGCGCTTCTGAGGTTCACACGACTTACCCCGAAAAGGGCAATATCAGGGAGGAGTTGAAATTCGCCAAGCCATTACCCGAGGCGATCACGTGCCTGCTGTTCCTAGAATTTGACAATTCCATAATCATTAATTTAGCGCTTAACGTCACGACCGACTACTAAAAGATGGATACCGTGCAGATACTGTGTACACTGCGCAATGTAAATTCCTTCCTTGACGTCTACGCCTCCGATCTCCTGCCACGTTCAATCACTAAAACTTGCACCGTCATTGTCAATGCCGATCCCCACAAAGAGGGAGGTTCACACTGGCTAGCCGTACACTTCCGCCCTAAATCTTCGAGTGCATACTACTTTGATTCCTACGGCATCGTACCGTTCGTGCCCGCCATCCTGGCCTTCATAAAACGTAACTGCACGTCCTTGGACCGTAACAAGAGACAACTGCAAAGCCTGTCTAGTGACGTCTGCGGCAGGTACTGCTGTCTCTTCGCCCTCTGAATGGATCGGGGCTACACTCCACAGCAATTTTTAGTGCTCTTCAGCACAGGTTACGCCGGAGAAATGCAGGTGGAGAGGATGTTCACGGCCGAATTCGGGGCCAAAATTCCACGTGGCGGCTGGGGTCAATGCTGCCGCAGCTGCCTATAAAATGTAGGTATTTTATCGATTATTATCATTCCTAATCTAACATTGCTGGGAGTAGTAGAGAGGCCGTAATTGATTACAAGTTTTTGCGTGGACGACAGAATGAGACGGTCGTCAAGGAATTCTGTGTGGCTAGTGCCGCCGCTTCCGAGACGTTCCGTTTCAAACCACCCTAGAAGATTGCTGATGATGGCTCGACAGAGAACGGCATAAATTGGATCGATGACCACATAGAATATAGAGAGTTGCACACGTTCCTCAATGAGGCCGTGACATGTTTCGCCCACCTCTACTCCTACGTCGTCTCAAAATGCACGTTCCTCGCCGGACTAACTGGACGTCCGATCCATAACCTAGTGGATGTCAACTGCCCCTCGCCAGACTCTTTCATTCACGAGCGCTGGTGTACCCGCCCTGCCACAAGTTTCCCAAATTCTCTTGCGCAACCAAAACCGCGCCTTCTCTCTACAATTGATGTTGTACTATCTGCAGAAGAAAGATTACGTCCTATGCCCACCCGACATGACACGTCATACTGCCGATTTTGTTTCAGCCCTATAAACCAGCCGTGCACATCGCCCACCCAGTCACTCTACGATGACAACTAGACGAAAGTGGTCCCCCTCCTCCGATATTGCTGCTGCTGCCGGCTTCAAGCGCATGATGTTACGGGAGGAGCAGCTGCCCTCCGACATTGTACCTACTGGCCTGCTAATCCAGCCTTCGATCCCAAGCGGATCCTACTCCGGCGCATATTATTCATCAACGAGTACATGACCAAGTACGTGTCTGTCGGCTTCTACCCTGCACGCGACTATCAACCGCTGGTGGAATTCGGCGCCATTCGAAGTCCCTCATTCTCACCTACGAACAAGTCGCCACGTTGGCGGATTGTCTGCCTGCGATACGTTATTCCATGTGCGTCGGCGGGGACCGTGTCATCATCAAGTGCAAGGGTGGCAGCTTTCGACTACACACGCCGAGGAGGTACGGCTCGGTCAGACTTTTTGGCGGCACGGAGTACATAAGCCTGACACAACCCGACATAAACTATCTGCTGCGAGTGTTTCACATCATACAGCAACAACTGCGCGATTACGTTATCGCTTTGTCGGAAGTGTTGTCCTATATGACATCGTACTTAACTTCGACATCATATACTGAACCTGCGCCTAACGCCAGTAAGAACATAGACTACCCTCACCTGTAGAGGAATTCGTAACATTTGTGTAAATTAATGTATGTATGAATAAATAGCAATTTATAGCTGAATGTTGTTTCATTTATAGCACTAAACTATATTTATCCTGCCACCATTCTCTGGAAGGCGACGGACTTACTCCAACCTCCGTCCCTCCTTTCCTTCAGGCTACAGCACTCTGACGGAGCTTGATACTACTAGACGTCATCCAGGGCATGGCACTAATAAGCGAACTACTTTTCACTAAGGCACCAATGGTAGCACACATCTATGTAACCGGTAACGTCATATAAAACATTTGGACGAACACTGTGCATGCTTCCCGGCGTGTCAGAACCTGCAAGCTGATTAAGTATGACTTCATCACTTACCTGCAAACCGTATGAGTCATGAATGCATTCACGTCTCGCTAGACAAACAACACGATTACATCATCTGTCAGATACGCGGCGGGAAACATGGTAAGATGCTATATACTTCACTCACATACCACACTTACGGTCTAATAAACCTACTCTTAAATACAATAAAGTACCAAATCTTTTTCCTTACCCTAAACTAGCTATTTACGAATCCTGACGGAGGAAATATGTCATGGGTAACCCTACCTACAGATACATATCCCTCACCCCAACAAACGATACGTATGATATTTCAAGGTCCTACACTATACCCATACCCAAACATATGTAGGCACTTAACGCTGTAGGGAGAGCCTGGAGGCTCCGGCGAACTATATACCAACCGTCAGGCTGCCACCGAGCGTATTACAATCTTTTTTAATAATATACTACACCCTGACAATATTCCTACTTCCACTAGGCGAAAGCCAATACACTATACTTTTTAATATTATATACCAATGCTCAGGCCACACCAGAGAGCGTAGGGAGGGCCTGGAGGCAACGACGTCTGGTTACAACGACTGCACGGGGCTTAGGGAGGGCATGGAGGAAAACATTGCCAACCTCGGAACATAAAACTACTCCGAAACACACATCAACCACTTTTAGTATCATTCAGGACGTGCAAAAACATCTAACCACCTTTTCAATAATATCATAATATACTGACAAAATATCTACTTCTCATTGTCGAAACACCCTACATCCATATACAGGGTACTCCTTTATTATTACTAACATTAAACACTCTCTTAATAATATACTCCACCCTGACAATATAATACTTGAATTACTCGAAAGCCGGCCGCCATCTTGAATCGATCCTTTTTAATAATGTGGGCCAAAAGCTGAAAAACGAAACCACTTTTAATAATATACATATATACAGGACGTGCAAGAAACATCTAACCAACTTTGAATATCATACATTTACAGGGTGTCCTCAAATACTCCAACCTGACAAAATACCTACCTCCCTACCACTTACTTCTATCAATAATATACTCCACTCTGAAAAAATACCGACTTCATCTAGTGGAAACCACAAACGCCATCTTGAATTTGGCCGCTATTTTGAATCGATCCTTTTTAATAATACCGGCCATACGCCATCATTTAATACTGTGGAACGACAGCGCTACACTTCATACGGGTTCTGGCCATCTGCACACCTCAGGAGGACCACAAAACTTTTGAAGGACTCAATTGTGTACCGCCTCTCTGTATGCATGTATCGCGAAACGGTGGGGGAGTTGAATTGCCTACAAGGCTGTTATTTACAAACAGTATGTTAATGTAAATCTGCGGTACATAAGGAAGGGTAGCGAGTTCATTAGAATTATTCATTGGCATAATACTTCTGGTCGCACTAAGGTCGTTTTGTCGACTCAGTCTCTAACAGAAATGAATACCAGGAGTATTTCCTGGGGGTAAAAGCGGCCGGTACGTAGGGCTGAAAACTTTACTAAATTCATGTGCCAACTGAAATGAAATACGGGAGAATCTACCTCGTAGAAATATCAGGGCCTGGCCAGGGCTGAACAGGGATCGCTTTGCCTTGAAGTGACGCTAAGAGTACGGCTGAATGACAAGGCAATAGACGTACTGAACTGGGTAAAACACAGAGAGAGGTCGGTTCACTGTGTGCTGTGTTGAATGTGACGAGTTGCAGTTTCTAAACATTTTCTTCGCTAATAAATATTCCAAACTAATTTCTGTTGACCTGTTACAGTGTTAATAAGAATCCAACCAGATTCAACAACATTCAGATATTTATTTACTGCAAAGCTACTCTACATGTTGCGGGTGTCAAAGCACCCATCATCAGGAATATTAAAAATTGTACCCGCAACCTCCGGTGCAGGTCATAATTTCTGTACAGCTACTTCTCTCGAACGTGGCTGCGGGTACAGTTTTTAATACTCCTGATGATGGGTGCTGTGACACTCGAAACATGTAAAGTGACTTTGCAGAAAATAAATATTTGCATACTTGTGTTTATTGGACCGCGCACCATCTTGATAGTTGAGTACAGAGAGACCAACTTGATGCTACTTGTTTTATTATTACTTTATTCAGTGCTCAACATGTTTCGGACGTTAATACATCCATCGTCAGGAGTTTGCGACTAAATCGTAGAGTTACTTCATGGGTTGTATCTTAAGAAGTATAGAGGTATTGTGTTAGCACGCTTATTTATTAGGGCGTTGTTGGTCTTGATGTGTGTGGCTGAATTAGAGTGTGTGTTTCGCAAGTATTGGCTGTCGTGGTGTCTTATGGTGATAGAGTGTATTGTGTAGCATGTTGTGATAATGACTCTTGCATATTGTATCTGCACTTCCACATACCTGGTTCGGTGTGTGTTGGTGTTCAGTGGCAGTGTGGCTATGGTGGTGTGGTATCCGTATGCAGGCTGAGGCACTACTGACCTGCTCATGCGGAATGTGGGGGTTGGGGTTTAATGACCGTTTTGAACGGGGGTTGGTTTCTCCTTGGCTCTGCTCCGGAATGAGTTTTCTTTCTTCGTGGCATCAAGTTGGTCTCTCTTTACTCAACAATCTGCATACTTTTGCATCTGTTGAATTTTTATTCACATTGAATTTTGATGCACGGAATCATGAGCTTAAAATTATGTTACAGTGTGTCTGTTAAACTGTATTACTGATATTATTCATGTTACCGAAATTTGCAAGTTCATCAGCCCTGCTTTATAATATTGGATCACCGCGTGGTTTTGAACAGAAGTGTTTAATCTGCCCCAACTGAGATCTGTTGTATAAGGAGACATCAAGATGCAGGTATCAATAAATACCGGCTATTATTAACTCAGTATGCCATTACTGCTGTGTATGTGAGCGATATGCATTGAGTGACCAGAGTCACACAAATATCCACACAATAACATTTACGCAGTCCACAC
>Ga0123355_10009293_pt1 | contig 14933 bp, 15 predicted proteins | sample TergutEmb28metaG_3_FD_89872 | JGI IMG/M metagenome (GOLD analysis project Ga0123355, IMG submission 89872) | Embiratermes neotenicus P1 segment gut microbial communities from Petit-Saut dam, French Guiana - Emb289 P1 | ecosystem: Host-associated > Arthropoda: Insects > Digestive system > Gut ...
GTACCAACAAGTGACTTAATGGCAATGGGAGCATATTTCCTAGTGTTCATAGCATCATCAGTAGGAATATGTATGACAATAAAGAAAAGAAGAATAAGAAGATTCGCCTAAAACAAAACTACTTTTTTTAGTAGTTTTTTATATGTTAACTAAAAGTAAATATACAGTCGTATTCTGTTAAAATATGGCGAAATATGTTAAACTTACTATAGAGGAGTAATGCTCTATGATTGCAATGACTGCTGAAATATCAACAATTTTAAGCTATATATATATTATTGTAGTTATCATTACAGTTGTACTCGTTGTGGTTCTTCTAAGAAAACATAATAGGAAGAAATATAACGAGATTTTAACGCGCCTTGAAAGAGAGAAAAACCTCATTCTTTCAGGGGTTGTTTTAACTGAATTAAACAAAGTAGCAGCTCTGATTAATAGTAAAGAATTAGAAGAAAAATATAAATCATGGCAAGAGCGATATTTACAAATTAAAGATACTGAAGTACCAAAACTAAATGATGGTTTAATTGAATTAGAGAATATGTTTGGTAAAACTCGTTTCGCTGAAGTACAAACAGCTATTGCAAAACTAGAGTTAGATATTTATTATGTTAAAACAAAATTTGATTTTTTACTTGCTGAAATCAAAGAAATTTCTTTAAGTGAATCAAAAAATAGAGAGATTGTCACTAAATTAAAGACTGATTATCGTGAAATTTTCCTTAAATATTCAAATAATCGAAAAGATTATGTGGATATTAGAACAACTTTAGAATTACAGTTTGAAAATGTTGATAAATTATTTGCAGCTTTTGAAAAAGCAGCCTCAGAAAGTGCTTATCAAGAAGTACCGAAAATTGTTAAAGCATTAGATGACATTATTGGTAACTTAACCATCGCGGTTAATGAGGCTCCAACCATTATATTGATGGGGAAAAAATTAATTCCAGTTAAAATTGGTGATATTCGCCACATTGCTAATAAAATGATTAAAGAAGGCTTTAATTTAGATTATTTAAATATTGATTATAATATTGCTGAATCAGAAAAGAAGATTGCTGATGTTTTCGATCGTTTAAATGTTTTGAATTTAGCTGACTCTTTAGTTGAACTTAAAACGATTTTAGCATACTTTGAATCACTTTATAATGATTTTGATAATGAACGAGCGTCAAAAAAATCATATGAAGAAAAATCTAGAAAAATGGCAGTTAAGTGTCGACGCATGCTTGATGTTATTAGCAAAATCCATAATAAAATTGAAGATTTTAAATATAGTTTTGATTTATCTAATGATGAAGTAAAAATCATTGATGAGTTAAATATTAATATTAAAACGATTCAAAGTGATTATGAGACTTTAGTTGAACACTATCGTAATAAAAGTTTTGCTTTCTCACGCCTTAATAATGAAATTGAACATTTGACTTTAAAACTAGCTAAGAATGAAGAAAAGTTAGATATCACATTAAGAAGCTTAAGTAGCCTAAAAGAAGATGAAGCAAGAGCTAAAGACCAATTAGAGGATATTAAAATGATTTTAAAGCATGCCAAAGAAAAGATTGCCGATTATAAATTACCAGTAATTCCAAAAGCTTATTATGTTCAATTAAGTGAAGCGAATGAAGCGATTGATGAAATGATTACTGAGTTAACAAAACAACCAATATCAATTAAAGTTTTAAATACAAGAGTAGATACAGCAAGAGACTTAGTTTTAAAATTATTTAAAACGACTAATGAGACAATTAAAACAGCTAAAATGGCCGAAAATACAATTATTTATGGTAACAGATTTAGACCACTTAACGACGTTTTAGATGGTGGACTAACTATTGCTGAAAAGAAATTCATGAATGGTAATTATAAAGATGCTTTAGAAAGAGCGATTAATTCAATTTCCTTAGTTGATGCAAATATCCATGACAAAATGCTTGAGGTTTATAAAAATGAGAAAGCAAATTGATTACGATGCATTAATTTTAAGAGAATTAAAAGGTGCTCCAACTGATCAAATTGCTAATATTATTTATGCGATTGTTAATGATCAATACGATTTTGGTGATTCACCACTAAGTAAAATCTCTTTAACAGAGATTTCTTTGCGTTTAGAAAAAATATTGATTAAAACCAATAAAAAATACACAAGAGAAAATAAACGACCATATTACCGATATAATCACGAAATATTTCATCGACATGTATCAAGATTTATTCAAAATATTTATGATGTGAAAGCTAAGGATATTAATCGCCGAGATGTTGTAGCAAGAGATTATGATTTCTTAATTAAAAAGGCTAATGCTAATCATAAGACTCGAGGAGGTAAAGCAGGAATAAGTTTTGCTGTAACTCTTACAACGATTGCTTTAATTGCAATAATTAGATTAGCAACTTGGGGCTATGATGCTGTTGAAAATGATCCGGAACTTTATAATGAACTAATTGATCCACCAAGGTTAGAAGAATTTTTAGCTGAATATCAAATGGATGTTAATAGTCAATTAGAACAAGATTTAAATGTTGAAATAAATGATAATTCAGTAGATTATGAAGATACTTTAGTGATAGTCCAAGATAATGAAGAAACAGAAGTTGAGATAACCAATGAGCAAAGAATTAATTGGATTTTAGAAAGATTTAATATCACAACTGAGCAGTGGCGAATTATTGTGGCAATTATTACTGCAGAAGCTGCTCCTAATTCATATCAAGATGCCTTTCATGTAGCAAACACCTTATATAACCGAACTATTAGTGAAAGATGGTCGAATTGCCCACAAATTACAAGAGACTTCCGTAATGAAAAAGGGATTGAGTTTGATGGTAATAATATTTTCCATCATGCAATAGCACCAGGACAATTTTATGTTTATGCAGGAAATGGACGTTACCAAGAATTTTTAGATCGAACAGACTTACCACAATTTCAGGCTGCAATTGATTTTTTCTTTTATATTGACATTAATGGGCCAACTCATAATTACTTACAATTTAGATCTTATGATTCAAATCCTAGAAATCATACATTATTAACTAATGGTGGGAATCGTTTTTTTGATATTTTAACTGATGAAGATCGTTTGGATATTGATCAGCAAACAAGAGGAAGGTAGCTTGCTAATTAATTATTAGTAATTTATAATTAGATAAAAGAAAAGAGTGTGAATAGATGTTTTATTTTATGGTTGTTTTATCAGTAATTATTTTATGTCTTGGTTTAACAATGCTATTTTGTCCAAAATGGATATTAAACCGAATTAAAAAAGAAGAAAAGTCAACGGAAATAGTAGTATTAGAAGACGAGAAAATGATAACTAGGATTAGAATTTACGGAATTTTTTATACGCTTGCTGGAATAATCTATTTAACGATGGAGTTAAATGGATTTATCTCTGAGCAGACGATGATTTATGATATTTTTTTATCATTAGTTGTCTTAGTCATGGGGATTATGTTATTTCTTTTACCTCTTTATGCACCCGCTAAAAACACAAAAGTTAAAGAAGAAAGAATTAAAAAAGCCAAGAAATTAGGAATTTTCTTCATCGTTGTCGGAATTCTATTCCTTGTTTGGGATTATTTAAGATTTTTCACCTAAAAAGAAGTAGTTAAGCTTCCTTTTTTTATGGATTTTATTTGCTGATTTTTATTTATTAGTTTATAATTAAAAATAGGTGATAAGCGATGGTTTATTTAGATTACAGTGCAACAACACCTGTATTACCAGAAGTTATGGATAGTTTGATTAAAGTAACAAATGAATACATTGGTAATCCTAATAGTTTGCATAGTTTAGGAACTAAATCAAAAGAATTAATGGAAGAAGCAATTAAGCAAACCGCAAATCTTTTAAAAATTAATCCCCATGAGATGATTTTTACAAGCGGTGCGACAGAAGCTAATAACTTAGCCATTCTTGGTGTAGCTCTATCAAAAGGAAAAAAAGGCTCAAGAATTATTGTCTCTAAGTTAGAACATGATTCGATTTACGGTATTTGTGATCATTTAGCATCACAAGGTTTTATTATTGATTATGTTAAAAATGATGAAGAAGGATTAATTGACTTTGAAGATTTAAAAGGATTAATGACCCCGGAGACAATTTTAGTTAGTATCTGTGCTGTTAATAGTGAATTAGGAATTAGGCAACCTTTAAAAATCATCAAACAAATTATTACACGCGAAAATCCTAATACCATTCTTCATAGTGATGTAACCCAGGGCATTGGTAAAATTCCAATTAATTTTAATGATGTTGATTTAGCATCAATGAGTGCCCATAAATTCTTTGGACCCAAAGGAATTGGTCTTCTATATAAAAGAGATAAAATAAAAATAAAGCCTTTAATGTATGGTAATAAAAATGAATTTAGACCAGGGACGCCAACCTTACCTTTAATGGCTTGCTTTGCAAAAGCTTTAAGAATTACTAATACTGATTTAATCAAAAAAGAAGAGAAAATAACTAAATTAAATCAAAAAATCTGCGATGCATTAAAAGAATATCCAGCTATTTTAATAAATAAAACTAAATACTCAATTCCGCATATTTTAAACTTTAGTTTAATGACTATTAAACCAGAAACCATGATTCATGCTTTGGAGAAACACGGAATTTATGTTGGCAGTAATACAGCTTGCTCAAGTGGTAAAGTAAGTAATGGAGTTTTAAATATTTATCATGATAAAGTAAGGGCACTAACGACAATTCGAGTGAGTATATCTTATTTAACTAAACATGAAGAAATAAGTAATTTCTTAAATATTTTTAATAACGTTTACTTAAAGTTATTAGAAGTTACTGAAGTGGTAAAATAAGATGAAATTAATTATTATTAAATATGGTGAATTAACCACGAAAAAAGGAAATATTAATTTCTTTTTAACTTATTTAAAAAATAACATTGCTGATAATTTAAAAGATATTAAATACCATCTAACATATGATCAAGGTCGTATGTATATTGAAACTGAAGCGGAAGAAGAAGTCATAAAAGTTTTAACTAATACATTTGGTATCCATGAAATAAGTGTTGCTAAAAAATTAGATAATATGGAAATTGAATCAATTGGAGAAAATCTAATTAAATTTTTACAAAACGAAGAATTTAATAGCTTTAAAGTAATTACTAAAAGAAGTAATAAAAGCTATCCTTTAACTAGTATGGAAGTAAGTAAAACCTTAGGTGGAATTGTTTTAAAAAAATTTAATGATAAAACTGTTGATGTTCATACGCCAGATTTAGAGATTAATATCGAAATCAGAGCAACCAAAGTGTATGTTTATTTTGAAAAGATTAAAGGTATTGGTGGCTATCCAGTTGGAACTTTAGGTAAAGGTTTATTGATGCTCTCAGGAGGTATTGATTCACCAGTTGCAGGGTATCTAGCAATGAAAAGAGGTATTCGTTTAGAAGCTGTTTATTTTGAAAGTCCTCCTCATACAAGTGAAAATGCTAAAAATAAAGTTCTGACTTTAGCAAGAAATATGTCAAATTATAGTAGCTACCTTAAAGTTCATGTGATTAATTTTACGGAGGTTCAAGAAGCAATTTATAAACATTGTCCTGCTGAGTACATGATAACCTTGCTGAGAAGAATGATGTATCGTATTAGTGAACGAATTGCTTACCATAATAATTGTAAAGTTATTATTAATGGTGAATCAGTAGGCCAAGTTGCTAGTCAAACGTTAACTAGCATGAGCGTTATTAATGAGGTTGTTAAAATGCCGGTGTTAAGACCCGTTGCATGCTTTGATAAATCAGAAATCATTAAAATAGCTCGCAAGATTGATACTTATGAAACCAGTATCTTACCATATGAGGATTGCTGTACAATTTTTGTGCCAGAACATCCAGTTATTAATCCTGAAAGCTTTTTAGCTAAAGAATATGAAAACTTAATTCCTTATGAAGAATTAATTAGTAAAGCAATTAAAACAAAAGAATTGATTAAGATAGAGCCAATTAATAAAGCATTTAATAATATTTTATAAAAAAGATCCCATAATAATAATGGGTGAAGGCTATGTTAAAGGGCTACAATATAGACGGTGGTACTAAACAACATGAGATATTACTAAATACAGTTGATGAATATGGTTTTAATTTAAGATTTAAAGAAAACAAACAAAACTTCTTCAAAGAAAGTATTCGTCATCGTAATATGCGCAATAGTATTAAATTAAAAGAAAAAAAGTAAAAACTAATTAATATTGAAAAAAGAAACTAAAATAAAGTTTCTTTTTTTATTAAATATTTCTGGTAAAGCATTTGAAAATTGTATATAATGTTTGGTACAGGAGAGATATAAATGGAAAGAACGTATGTAATGCTTAAACCAGATGCTCACGAAAGAGGGCTAATGGGAGAAGTCATTAAAAGAATTGAAAACAAGGGTTATAAAATTCTTAGGTTAGAAATGGGAATGGTTAGTGATGAGCAAGTTGCTGAGCATTATGGTCATTTAAAAGGTGATGGATACCCTAAGGAAGCCTTTGGAGAGGTTAATGAATATATTCAAAGAGGACCAGTTGTTAAAATGATTATTGAAGGTAATAATGTGATCTCTGGAATTCGTAGAATGATTGGACCAACCAAAGAAGTAAAACAAGTAGCAGGAGAATTACGTTTTGAATTATGTTCATCAACTCAAGAAAATTTAATTCATGCATCAGATTCAGTAGAAACTGCAGAAATAGAAATCAAAAGATTCTTTAGTTAATTTGTAAAGACTAACTAGAATAGGTGGTAAAACCACCTTTTTCTTTGCTATAATGAAGAGGAGTTAAAGAAAAAAGAAAGAGGAAGTTATGAAAATATTAAGCGTAAATGCCGGGTCATCATCTTTAAAATTTAGTTTATTTGAGATGCCAGAAGCAATTGAATTAGTTACCGGAAATTTTGAAAGAATTGGTGTAGGTAATTCTTTTTATACAATTAAAATTGAAGGAGAAAAAATCAAAAAAGAAATCCTTTTAGAAAGTCATAAAAGAGCTTTTGAATTATTAGTTGAAGAATTAATTAATTATAAAATCGTTGGTAATCTAAATGAAATATCAGGAATTGGACATCGTCTTGTTCATGGTGGAGATCGTTTTAAAGAAAGTGTATTTGCAACGCCAGAAGCAATTAGTATTGTTGAAGATTTATCAACTTTAGCACCACTACATAACCCACCGGCAATTGCAGCTCTAAAATCAGCAATTGAAGTTTTTCCAGAAGCTGGTCAGACTTTAGTTTTTGATACAGCCTTTCATCAAACTATGAAAGAAACCGAATTCTTATATAGTGTGCCATATGAGTGGTATGAAAAATATGCAATTAGAAAATATGGCTTTCATGGAACAAGCCATAAATATGTCGCAAACAGAGCAATTGAAATATTAGATAGACCAAAGACAAAAATTATTACTTGTCATATTGGTAATGGATGCAGTATCTCAGCAGTTCAAGATGGCAAATGTATCGATACTTCAATGGGATTGACACCGAATGCTGGCTTAATGATGGGAACCAGAAGTGGTGATATTGATGTTAATATTTTGCCATACATTATGAAAAAAGATAATTTAACTGTAGAAGAAGCGGAAAAAATATTAAATAAAGAATCAGGTTTACTAGGAATTTGTGGGATGTCCGATTTAAGAGATATAGAAGAAGCGATTGCTAAAGGAGATAAACAAGTTCAGCTAGCACATGATATGTATGCTAAAAGAATTGTTGAACACATTGCCAAATATTATGTATTAATGGAAGGCTGTGACATGATTGTCTTCACGGCAGGTGTTGGAGAGCGTGGAGCGTATACTAGAAAAGAAGTTGTTGATAGACTATCGGCCCTGGGCATTTATTTAGATGAAAAAGCTAACGAAGAAGCCTTTGGAATTGAAGGTAAGATTTCAACAAAGGAATCAAAAACTCTGGTTTATGCAATACCAACTAATGAAGAGTTAATGATTGCAACAGATACGTATAATTTAATAAAAAAGTAAGGTGATATAAATGGGAAAGGAAATATTTAAAAAAATATACAAAACAATTAAAGAACATAATGTAATTGTTATTGCTAGGCATATTGGACCAGATCCAGATGCAGTAGCAAGTCAAATTGCTCTAAGAGATTCAATTAGATTAACCTTTCCTCAAAAAAAAGTTTATGCAGTAGGAATTAATGTTGCAAGATTTAAATTTCTGGGGAGTCTTGATCGAATTGATGACAGTTTACTTGAAAATCCACTTTTAATTGCGGTTGATTTACCTGATACTGATCGTTTAGATGGTGTATCGCCAGAGAGATACAAAAATATTATTCGTATTGACCATCATCCTTTTGAATCTTCAATAAGTAATATTAATTATATTGATGAGAGTGCTAGTTCAGCAAGTGAAATGATTGTTAAAGTAATCTATAATACGCGTTTAAAAATGGATGAATCAATAGCAGCAGCGCTATATACAGGTATGGTTTCTGATAATGACCGTTTCTTATTTGATTCTACTAGTTCAGAGACCTTCTTAATCGCTTCAACACTTTTAAAAGAATATAAATTAGATCTTAAAACAATTTATAATAATTTATATGAAAGACCCTTAAATGAAGTTAGATTTCAAGCTTTTATTACCTTGAATATGACAGTAACAGAAAATAACTTTGCTTATATTAAAATATCAAATGAAATTATCCGAGAATATGGTTTTGATGCTAGTAGTGCTTCAAATATGATTAATAACTTTAACTTTATTAAAGAAATAATCGCTTGGACTTTCATTGTTTATGACGAAAAAACCGAATTATACCGAGTGAACATTCGTAGTCGTGGTCCTGTTATTAATGAAACAGCGATGTTATTTAATGGTGGTGGTCATAAATTTGCTGCAGGAGCTAGAATTAAAGATAATGCTGAAATTGATTTATTATTACAAAAACTAGACGAAGTATGTAAGAATTATCAAGAAACTGACAAATAAAAGAACTTTGATAAAGAGTTCTTTTTGTTTTATCTTTATAGAAACTATATTATAATATTTAAGAGGCGATTAAAAATGGAAAAAATAAAACTTATATTTATGGGAACCCCAGCATTTAGCGTTCCGATTCTAGATGCTTTAATTAGAAATTATGATGTGGTTTTAGTAGTTACTTCACCTGATGCTCCAATTGGTCGTAAGAGAGTTATGACGGCCTGTCCTGTAAAAGAATTAGCGTTGAAACACAATATTCCAGTTTTTTCACCAACCAAAATTAGAACTGATTATGAATTAATTAAAGAAATTAATCCAGACATTATTGTTACTTGTGCCTATGGTCAGATTATTCCTGAGGGATTATTAAAAATCCCCCGATTAGGCTGTATTAACATTCATGGATCGCTATTACCAAAATATCGAGGTGGCGCTCCAATTCACCATGCCCTAATGAACGGTGATAAAGAAACTGGTATTACCTTAATGCATATGGATAAAGGTATGGATTCTGGTGACATGATTATTAAAGAAACAATTGAAATTGAAGACAATGATAATATTGAAAGCTTAAGTAATAAACTCTCCTTACTAGGAACTAAAATGATAATAGAACATTTACCAGCAATTATTAAGGGTACCTTACCAAGGGAAAAGCAAATTGAAGAAGAAATTACTTTTTCACCAATTATTAAAAGAGAACACGAATTAATTGATTTTTATAAAACAAATGAAGAAGTATATAATCTTTTTCGAGCATTATCACCAACACCATTACCATACTTTGTCATGAATGGTAATGAATATAAAATAGCTGAGTGTGAAAAAGTGGATGTTAAAGGTAAAGTAAGCAGGGTAGTAGAAGTTAATAAAGATAGTTTCACTATTATGTGTCAAAATGGTGGGATTAAAATAACAAAAATAAAACCATTTGGAAAAAGTATTATGACTGTCAAAGATTATTTTAATGGTATTAAAAAAGAAAGCTTAATGGAAGTAGAGGTAAACTAAATGGAAGGTAAGTATTCAAGATTTAGAGAACTATGGGCTGTGCCAAGATTTCGAGCATTATTTAAAATGGCGGGATGGGTATTGTTTTTTGCAGTCTTTTTATTAATCTTTATTCTTGGTGGTGGGCATAGACCAATACAAGACAACCGCCTTGAACCAGAAACAATAAGCTATTCTCAAATGCAAACAAATTTAGAAAATGCTAATCTGAATATTAACTTTTATGTCACTGCTAGTAACGATTTCTTTCTTGATGGAACAATTAATAATAATGTTTTGGAAGCAATTTTAGAAAACGATGAATTAACACGTGTGAGAATTACGCCAGAAGTGGTTTATATTATAACCAGAGACGAAGAGACATTAACTGATAAATTAGATGAACTTAATCTAGTTTTATTGTTTCCGAATCAAATCATTGAATTAATTAAACAAAGTGAAGTCGAAGGAACTGTTTCAGCAGATAATCGGATTTTTTTCTACACGATAGACGAGCTTAATATTTCGGTCCATACTAATGAAGAAGCGATTTATAAAATAGTTATTTTAGATGGTAATATTACTTACGAATTAGAATTTAGTATTATATAAATATTTATTTAATTTAAAATAAGTGCTAAAATACTTTAAGTGAGGTTAAGTATGAAAATAAATAAAGCAATTATTATTGTAAATTCAGTTACGATGATTAGAGTTATTGGAACACTTATCATTCCTTTTATGGCGCTTATTTTGACTCCTGCTCAATCAGTAATTTATGTTTCTTGTTTATTATTGACTGATGCAATTGATGGCTTTCTAGCTAGAAGATTAAATGCATCAACCATTTTTGGTAGCTTACTTGATCAAGTAGCAGACAAAATCCTTGGGATAGTTATATTAGCAGTATTAGCAAGAGATTACCCGATTATGTTGTTACCAATTTTGACAGAGATTCTAATCATTGTAGTTAATACAACAGCAGTATCAAGAGGCGCTAGAGAATCTAGTTCAATTTTAGGAAAAATCAAAACTGCATTCTTAGCTCTAACGATTATTGCCGGATTTGGAGCAATATACGCAGCAGAGATTGTAAGTCTAATTGGTCCAAACAATACTTATTTAGCAAATGTTTTAAATTATTTAGAATATAACATTAACACAGTTATGACAGGTGTAGCATTCATCTCACTAGGAACTGGTTTAATGGTGGTGTGTGATTACTATTTAAGAGCTCGTAGTGATATTAAAAAAGCCCAAGAGAGTGGTATTAGTACCAAGAATATTAAATTAAAAACAGGACCTGAATTAATTGAGGCTTTATTCTCACCAGAATATTATCAAGAAACTAAAGGACTTCCTCTAATAAAAAAACTAGGTGTAGATAAAAAGAGGAGTAATAAAAAAGACAAATAGTATTGTCTTTTTTATATCTTGTATGCTATTCTGAAAAATAAGGAAGTGTTAATTATGAATTGTGAAAAATGTGGTAAAGTTCTACCTGGAAATTTAGATTATTGTCCGACATGTAAGATGAAAGAAAGTGTTGAACAAAATAATAAACCACTTGAAATGGCTACTGTAGTTGGTGAACCTTTAAATATTAATTTAGAAAAACCAAAAGTAGAGGACGGCAATAATTCAAATTGGTTATCAGGTGTTCTAGTTTTTCTAGGGATAATATTAATTGTTTTACCAGCAATCACTTGGGTGATGACATCTGACTCAGGGACTGCTATTACATTTGAATTTATTACGTTTGAATTTATTATATTGTATATTGTAAGCAATCTTTTGCCAGCCATTGGATTATTCGGAATGGCAGAAGTTGTTCAGATGATCTATAATATTAAGCAAACAAAAAAGCTCACTGATGCAAAAAAGTTTTGGTTCACATCACTTTTAGAAATTCTTGCTATTTTAGCTTTGCTATTGGTATTAGCCGTATTTTTTCTAGAGCAAGGATTGGGGACTTTAAATATTTCTACCTTGATAGTTATCTTTATAACAGCTGCGATTCCAATGGCTTTACTATATGGGATTTCAGATGTTGTTCAAATTATATTTAATATGAAACATCATTATCAAATAAATAAAGCGAATCCCTTTTGGTTTGCTTGGTATTTACGAATTATAGCAGTCCTATCAGCATTACTATTAATTGGAATTATATTGATTAATAGCATATCACGGGAAATGATTATGAGGGATGATATTATATATTCTGTTAGTGCAATAATTTCAGTAATAATTGCGTTTGGTCTTGCTGAATGTTCACAAATAATATATGATATTAAATTCCAAAAAATGATAGGTCGTAAATCAATGTTTTGGTATTCAGTTTATATTCGGATAAGTATTATTATAATAGTGATTTTTGGAATTTCAATCATGATGTTCATACCTTTTGTTATAACTGCCTCATTATCTCTTGCATCAATTATAACTGCAATTGGTTATGCTCGAGTCTTCCAATTTATTTATGATGTAGATAAGGAAAATGTTGATACTTCAGCTTCTACTCAAGATAATGAGTTACCAACATTAAAAGAAACTCCGATTAACAATAATCAAACAAGTTAGACAAATAATAAAATTTGTCTTTTTTTTAGGCCTTTGTTATACTAAATACTAGGTGAAATATGAAAAATATATATGATTTAAAATATGAAGAACTAGAGAGTTTCTTACTTGATATAAATGAAAAAAAATACCGAACCAAACAACTTTATGAATGGCTCTATAAACATAAGATTTTTCATTACCAAGAAATGACTAATTTAAATGCAGAATTAGTTCAGAAGCTTAGTACAAATTTAAATAATGATTTTATTAAAATTAAAGAACTACAAAAAGGAACTAAAGCTAATAAATATCTTTTTGAACTTTTAGATGGAAATTTAATCGAGGCGGTTTTAATGAAGCATGATTATGGAAATAGTTTATGCGTCTCTTCTCAAGTTGGTTGTAACATGGGTTGTACTTTTTGTGAGTCGGGAAGATTAAAAAAGGTTCGAGATTTAGAAACTTATGAAATGGTGCAACAAATATTATTAATTGAAAAAGAAATTAACGCTCGCATTGATAGTGTAGTAATAATGGGTATTGGGGAGCCGTTTGATAATTATGATAATGTGATGCGTTTTATTAGAATTATTAACTCGCCACATGGCTTAGCATTAGGTGCACGCCATATTACAATTTCAACGTGTGGATTAATTCCGGGTATTGAAAAATTTGGTGAAGAAGAAATTCAAGTTAATTTAGCAATTAGCTTACATGCAGCAACTGATGAACTTAGAAGTAAAATCATGCCAATAAATAGGGTTTACACACTTGATATGCTTATTGAAGCTTTGAAAAAATATACTCAAAGAACTAATAGACGAATAACAATTGAATATGTTATACTAGATAAGATAAATGATAGTAGAGAAGATGCTGAAAGATTAGCAAATTTACTTAAGGGAATAAATGTTTATGTTAATTTAATTCCTTATAATGAAACAAGTCATTTAGAATTTAAAAAAGCAACTGCTGAGAGTTTACAAGTCTTCTATGAAGTTTTAAAAAAAGCTGGTGTTGATATTACGATTCGTAAAGAATATGGTAGTGACATTGATGGAGCTTGTGGACAACTTAGGGCCGGGAGGATAACAAAATGAAATCATATTATTTAACAGATTCAGGTAGAGTAAGAAGTCATAACGAAGACTCTGTAACAATTGTCAAGAATTCATCAGATGAGTTTTTAATGATTGTTGCTGATGGAATGGGTGGGCACCGAGCTGGCGAAGTAGCTAGTTCAATGGCAGTAACTCAAATCGGTTCAAGATTCTCTGCACTATCTTCAATTGGTACTAAATTAGATGCAGTAAGTTGGCTAAATGAAAATATCAACGAAATCAATCATTCAATTATCAAATATGCTGAAGAACATACAGATAGTGTAGGCATGGGAACGACTGTTGTTATGGCACTTTTAACGGCTGAATTTTTAATGTTTGCAAATATTGGTGATTCAAGTGGTTATGTTTTAAAAGGTGAAAAATTGCATAAAGTAACTAAAGATCATACTTTAGTAAATTTACTGGTTGATTCAGGAGAATTAACACCAGAAGAAGCCGTTAATCACCCGAAAAAGAACGTTGTACTAAGGGCTCTAGGATCAGCAGATAAACAAGAATTAGATATTTTTGATGTTGATATGAATGTTAACGCAGTCTTATTGTGTAGCGACGGATTATCAAATATGTTAACTAAAGATCAAATTGAAAAAGTATTATTAGAAGATATCGGAGAAGAAGCTAAACTAATTAAATTAATCAAAAAATGTAATGCACGAGGTGGAACAGACAATATATCAATAGCTTATCTTATTAAAGAAAGCGGTGGCGAAGAATGATTTCGAAGGGTCAAAAAATTAATGATCGCTACGAAATAGTTAAAACTATTGGTGAAGGCGGAATGGCTAACGTTTATTTAGCTTGGGATGTAATCCTTGAGCGAAACGTAGCAGTTAAGATTTTAAGAGGCGATTTATCAACAGATGAAAAGTTTGTTAGAAGATTTCAAAGAGAAGCTTTAAGTGCTTCATCTTTATCGCACCCAAATGTTGTTGAAGTTTATGATGTTGGAGAAGATAACAATTTATTTTATATTGTTATGGAATATATTGATGGTAAACATCTAAAACAGTTATTAAAAAAACGTGGAACTTTAACTTTACAAGAAGTTATTGATATTATGCTACAAGTAACTGATGGACTTGCAGCTGCCCATGAATCATACATTATTCATCGTGATATAAAGCCCCAAAATATAATGATTTTAGAAAATGGACTACTTAAAATTACTGATTTTGGTATTGCAATGGCTTTAAATGGAACTCAGTTAACTCAAACTAATTCGGTAATGGGTTCAGTTCATTATTTACCACCAGAACAAGCATCAGGTAAAGGATCAACTATCCAA
>Ga0123355_10009294_pt1 | contig 14932 bp, 8 predicted proteins | sample TergutEmb28metaG_3_FD_89872 | JGI IMG/M metagenome (GOLD analysis project Ga0123355, IMG submission 89872) | Embiratermes neotenicus P1 segment gut microbial communities from Petit-Saut dam, French Guiana - Emb289 P1 | ecosystem: Host-associated > Arthropoda: Insects > Digestive system > Gut ...
ACAATGGGATGTGGAACATGTCATAATCATAAACATAAAATACAAGTAAAATATTATAGCTTAAAATACAATGCAAATATTTAAGTCATATGTATAAATCAGTACTTGGATATGGGACATAGGCAGTTGACGTATTACTTATTATTTCATTTCTTTCAAATAATAACTAGTTTGGGAATAACTGATAATGCTTATTTCCAAATTCATATGATAACCATTACATACTGACACACTCACTCAATCATTCACACACACACACACACACACACACACACTCTCTCTCTCTCTCTCTCGCTCTCTCTCTCCCCCTCTCCCTCTCTCTTTCTCTCTCTCTCTCTGCCTCTGCTAGTTATGGATCCTAATTTTTTGTGTTTCAAAATTTAAATGGTAGATCTACACCAAATCTTGTCCAGCCATTTCTTTTTGGTGTAGTTTGGTTCATTTCAAACACAACCTTACTCATGAACCCAAATGACCTCTTATATATTTTATTCTTGACAGATTTTGTATGAACTTCATTGTATGGCTTTTCTGATATACAATACCAACATGTGTGACTTTTACTAACTAGCTAGCTAACAAAAACTTAACTAACTAAACAGAAGAGAGTCCTTCTTCAGAAGCTAACAGTCAAGCAGCTACTCACAAAAGTTTATTGAATATGAGCATTCACTCTCATGTCCATAAGATCTCATCACTGGGACTTCCACTGAGCCAAAGAATCTGACCCAAGTCCAACATTTTGTGTAGCATTTCATAATATGCTGCTATTATTGTCAGGAGTTGTTAGCTGTGCACCAAACCCTCAAGCTAGAGACCACCCATTCTGGATGTCAGAAATTGCTTACTTATTTATACATTTGCAACTGGTCTCCACATCTGGAAGCTATCTCCTCCACCTGCAACCTGAGATCACACCATGTTGGGGTGACAAGGGACTCATTTAATATTCTGTGCATATCTGTTAAAACATAATAAATAGTTGTGATGGTGATTAATAAGTACCTTGTAATAGTGTGCTTGTTTAACTACTTTTAAATTCTTTCAAGGTCTAGATTACTGAAAGGCCTTAATACATTCTAAGACATACCTATCTGTGCACTTAATCTGGGAGAAACTTGCGCTAAAATTTGCACAGATACACTAAATAAACACATTGTCTCTCATACAATATTTGCATCAGACTCATTGATTTAAAAATGGCTATTACAACAGTAACTATTAATTGTGCACCACTGAATGCACTGCCCTCTGGCTACTTTCCACTCCATTTGACACATTTCATGAACATAAACACTAGACAAATGTTGTTTGTAAAAGAAAGACATTTTTTATGATTCAATAAAAATTATATTGCTGTGTATTCCTTATTCTGCATAAACCAGTGTGAAGATGACTTAATGAAAAATTTTAACACAAAATCTTCCTTTCTCCCTCTTTCTTTCTTTGATGATTGCTGTAAGACTGTATATGGCATATTGCATCAAATGATCTGTTACATCTCATCATAGTACAGCTCTGGCAGTAATATAAACCATGTGACATGTCACATTCTTTTATTCTGAGAACTTGAAATTTATTATATATAAGAACACCATTTATCTAGTGTTTTCCTAGCTCCTAAGTATCAGCTAAAACTTTCAACTGATTATGTTGGTGATTAAAGATGCAAGTAGAAAATTTTCCACCACAGTCTTACATGCAGCACTAACCTTTAGTGTATGGCCTTTTAAATCCCATGCTTCTGTTGTGGACAGAGCACTTTTCAATGTCAATACCCATTGTGGAATAATGCTTTCCCTTTTTGATAAAAAGGATGTAACTTGAACAAAACAGCATTATCCTGTTTATCCATTAAACGTTAAGGAAGAATTTATTAATAATGCATGATATAAAAAAAAGCCATTTCAGTTTATTTTACAACAAATTTTGACAAAGAATGGATGCTTTTATTAGTCATTAATAAAGAATAGAAAGTTTATTAACTACAAACAAAGCGCACTTCTCAGGCAAATACAGATACCTGTTGCTTTATATCATACATTCTCCAATATGTTTTGGTTCTAACTGAACTATTCCATCAGGGAGATGATGGTTTATGCACACTGCATTATAAATGCACAGACCAGATAACACTTTAAAAAAACTTAAAATATTTCTACTGCTACAAACTAGGTTGCTGCATATACAACAGTTGGTAATGGGGCACTGACTGATCGGGTGCAAGCTGATACAGATGTGGAAATGCCAATCCCTAAGCTGCTGCTCTCCACTTTAGATGCCGTAAAGATCACAGACTGTGATAAGCATGAAAATCAGACACTGTCACGGAGTACTGGACCACCTGTAGACTTTGCATTCATCAGTCTTGAAAACAAATTCTTCTGGTTGAATGAGATGCAAGAATTGCTGAGTTCTACACTTGATGGTAAAAACAGAACAAAGGTATATATCATAAAGAGCATTTGAGTTCAATTAGTTGTATTATGATACTGTTTTATTCAACTGGTACTTACATTCCCTGCTTTTATGAAAGCTGATAATGATGAACATGATGACACTTGTGTTCAGTTATTACACATTTCATGGAATTGCTCATCATTTAACCTGAAAGTTATTCACTACCTATTTGTTTTAATATTATCCTTTCACCTGTACCCAAGTCACCTCATTCCTTGAGATCTTCCATCCAGAATTTGTACATATTTCAGGTTTGTCATATATGTTTTCATTTGACTCATCTGATAATTCTTTATTTACCTGCCCTAGCAGTATTGAATAATTAGTGCAAAATGTAAAGCTACTTATGTAATTTTTCAGTTATTTCATAACTTCAGCTGTCTTAACTCATGTTGACTGCCATGACAGATACCAGTGTCTCCTGCAGATCCATTACCTCAGAAGTGCACAAATCCCAGATGCCAGGCCACTGAGGCAACTAAACTTTGTACAGTGTCACCTCATATTGGTGGGTGCTCAGTACGTTGCATGCTTAATATCACCCTTCTGGCGCCTAGAATTTTGGATATGGTCTTAGATTTTTGGAAAATCTGTGCACCCCTGCAGTACCTCACTTCACAGCATAGTACTGGTATTTCCTGCTAAATTTGTATAATATTTTGTTTTTCAGATTATGACACTGAATAATACTGGATTAAGTATTGCTGTAGACTGGGTAGGGAGGTATATGTATTGGTCTGAAATTGATTACAAGATTCCTGGTTCAACACTTTATCAGCTGGATTTGAACAAGGCAGAGAAAGGCTTCATACATGTATCCAAAATTCTTAGAAGATCCAAATTCATCCACAGCATAGATGTAACTCCTTTTGGAAGGTTAGAATGTATTTGTATTTGTTTTTGTATTTATTAAGCGTTCGTCAAATCCATACAAGGCACGTACCTAAAGGATATTGAACTTGTCATCTACAGAAGCAGAAACAGTTGTGGAAAGAGTGAGATACAATAAAATAAAGATAGTGATTACAATTATAGTGAAAAGATACAATTGTATAACAAGACATATAGCTATATATACAACAGGAGATATCAGGGTTCATGTCATCTTGACAATCGTTTAAGGGCACATAAAGATGCATAAAGTGAAACTGATATATTAGTGATTACAGTATGATAGTTTGATTTGTCGTGTAATTCCAGTGTCTCATATAATATAGTAGTAACAATATATATGTTGCATTGGGCTTGATTTTTTCTTTTTCTATTTTTTTAAAGTAATAATAACTAATCTAGGTAGTAGAATCATTAGAGATAAGTTATATTGGTTTTATAAATAAGTGGCATGAAGTTCACTTACAGTAGACCAATCATAAAATGACTCGAGCATGTAAAATGAGCCCAATAATAAAATTTTTTTTAATGCCTTATAAAATTGTTTTTTGTTAGTAGACAGAGACTGGATTTTGGTGGGGAGTTTATTGTATATCTTGACACCCATGTATTGGACTCCCTTTTGTCCTTTAGTCGTTCGTACTAATGGGGGGTGTAAGTGAGATTTTTGGCGTGTGTTGAGGGAGTCTATGTCTGAGTTAGTTATGAACTCCCTGAGATTCTCAACTACAAACATTGCCAATGATAGTACATATTGTGATTTTAGGGGAAGGATGTTTAAGTTTTTAAAAAGATTTTGACATGAAGTCCTATGATGGGAGTGTGTGATTATCCTAATGATCCTTTTCTGTATTTTAAATATTATGTTACTGTTCATGTTTTCTTGTTACTATTACTACTACTACTGCTGCTACTACTACTACTACTACTACTACTACTAATAATAATAATAATAATAATATTGCTGCTACTAGCAGTAGATAAGGTGCATCACACTAGTTTCTAATATAATAATAAATTATCTAATTAATGCATTTGTAGTCTATTTGATTGTTATCAGCATAACTACATAAAACATTTTATAAGATTTCACAGTAAATATTTCAGTATTATCATAAAACTAGGTATTTTTGTCCAGGAAGAAAAATACTTCCATTTTCACCTGGTCATAGCATTGCCACTGAGAAGCTGTAATCACTAGAAGAGGTGATTCAGCTGACACATGACACAGTGTGCTGATCTGCTTCCACACATTAACCACTGCCCTGACAGTGAAAGTGAAGGTGATATTTGAAAGAATATCTTGTAAAAATTAATGTGTAGCATATTACAAAAGGCTTGCAAAATTTGCCTTGTAAATACCATCAGCACATGGCTTAAAACTTGATTTAAGTTGTTTTAATTTGTAGTAAAAAATTATGTTTTTATTTTATATTTTGAATGCTTTATTGAAGAGGATGTTAGTGTGACATATATTATGAGGAAATAACTGTACCTATTAATGTTTTCCATTTATCATAAACAATAATATAATGGACAGCAACTAACTGATCACTTGTCATTCAAAGCAGCATACAAGGATTCAGATATGTAAGTTACATGAATGCTATTGTACTTGATTTAGGTGTTGTGAAACATAATGACGAACATCAACACAATGTATCTTATCATTTTCCTTTAAAACTTTACAGCATTTTATTTTGGATTGAGGTCAGTACCAGTGGCACAGGTTATCTTATGACAAGCAGAACTGATGGAACCATGATACGACCATTTTTCACGAGTACCCAAAGGAAGAGGTATCTGTTCTTATAAAATATGTTCTTTAGGCACTTTAATGCATGAAATACATGTGCAGTAGGGATGTCATGTCTTCTCAGTTGTTTATTTTTTACATCAAAAGAGATAACAGATTTAATTTAACAGCAAAATTAAAAGTCAATTTGTCCCTGTGAATGCCATGACAGCGTATATGGGAGTGGAGTTGTAGCTCCACTCATTCTTTATCTCATTGTTAGATAGAAATGATGGCCAGCTTCACACCCTTACCATTGTTTTACCATGGGAAAAACATCCTTCAGGCTAAGTGGGCCCCAGAATCGGTCTGGATGTTGAGGAAAAGAGAAAAATCTCTTGCATTTGCCAGGAATCAAACCACAATTTTTGTTGTTCAGCCAATGGCCTAGTCACTACATCTACTGAGCTTTTCCAGCTTGCAGGTTAAAAATTTTCAGGCAAACTTCTTTCTGGCATGCACTGATCTAATAAGTAATTTGATATGAAACAAAGTCAGAAATTTAAATATTTTCTGAAAACAGATGGTCAATTTGTCTATCTTTCTGTGTCACGATGGCTTGTATTTTCTTGATTAATTACAATGTAATATTTCAGGAGAGACAGTTCATCGACTGGTAAATGCACTTGCCCTCAGAATCCATCCGTTGGAAAGACAATGACCATCGATCAGACTGATCCAGCCAACATTCAAGTTCTTTGGGTTGATGGTCAGGAAAATCATGTATATCTGTCAGAGGCAAATGGATGTTTCTGTACTGTTTTAGTCAATGCCACTGTTAACGAAGAAGCAGGTAAACTGTTATTGGTCTCTGGTAGTCAGGATGTTTGTGGAAAAGTGTTGGAGGGGTGTTTGCGTGTGAGTAGATGAAAACAATACAGGATTGTTGGTGAATTAAGAAGGGGGAAAGAAAAGGGGCAAGAGAAGGAAGGAGAACATATAAAAGAAAACATGCATCCACTGAGCAAGATCAGTAGTGGTGTGTGTAATTACAGATGCAAAATATAATACGGTATGCAAACAATAATGTGATGAAGTAAAATAAACCAAAATTATTAATTTTTTTTTAACAGAACAGATTCTCTACAAAATACAGTAAAAACATATATTTAAAATTGAATAACTAAAATTGTCTCGCATTTCCATGTGAAAGTGAAGAACCTATAATATGTTGATTTTAAGCCTCAAAGGGTATGTTCTGTAACTATAGAAAGCTTTACTAATGTTTGATTTTTATGTTATGTATTATCAAACAGAATTGTTTATATGTAAGCCAAAACACGTTGTGGACAAAAGTCATATAATAATATAAAACAAAAATTAGTTGTGATGCCTATCCTAAAGACAAAAAATAAGAAATGGTAACAGAAATATTCAAACATATATAGGTCAGCTTGGCATTGTTGAATGGTGTGGATTTTGGTCACAGAAACGTTGGCATTAAAATTTAAGAATAACACTGAGGAACATAAATAGTTAATAGACCATAGCCAACAAAATTTTAGCTTAAGTCAATTTAATTACAGATACAATCATGTTATAAAAGTAACACTAAATGTGACACTGTAATTGGTTTGTGTAAGTAAGAACATGCAGCTAGCCCAGTGTTCAGCTGATAGTTTTGAACATGTAGCTGAGGAAATAAAATTGTATTGTAGCTTCACACAACAGTTGTGGTTGTGTGCAGTGGACATACTGTATATAGTCACTAAGTCAGGGATCTGCAAACTTTCCCAAAATCTAGAAGCCATCTCAAAATTCTAGGTGACTGAGAGAAAACATGAAGCAAGTTCCACACTGAGGACCAACAAATATTAGGCATCATTGTACAAAGTCTTAGTCATCGGGGTGACATGATGCCTGAAATTTGTGCACCTCTGTACTAAGTTATTGCTAGTACACTACAAATTTCAGTGTGTTCTAAACTTTTAAAACAGTTTCCTTTTGCAGGTCTTCCCCCTACATCAATTACAACAGACAGTCGTCTTTTATACTGGTCTAATGAAACTGAAGGCAAAGTATATTCAGTGATGAAGCCTATGTTAGCAAGCATGTCCAGAGGAATTGCTTCTGTCAATATGACAGGAGTACGAAGAATAGCAGCACTTGGACAACACTTACAGCCTTATCCAGGTATCAGACACAGCATCCGAAAGTGTTAATATTGAAAACTATCAAATTAGTCCATCTTCACTTCTATATGTTTAGAATTTGTGTATCTTACTGATGAGACTCATTTTGTACTATGCCTGTTTTTCTCTAACGACAAGTTCTATACCCACCCTGATGGATCTCTGGAATACTAAATAAATGAATAAAAATTTCCTAAAATCATAAAAGCATCAGGTGGGATAACCCTTCCGGAAACATTGCACATAGGAATTGAGTGCAAATAGCTTTTGTTTCCTATTGTTAGGTCCCAGAAAGATGAGTAAGTTACATGCTATTAAATGCCATATAATGATATCCCAAAAATGCAGTCACCTTTAATTAAAAAGAACAATAGAATTAACAGAAATGTTACTAAAATAACATCAGAAAATTGTGCAACATTGATTTCTACAACCAGCAGAATCATCAAAACGTAATACAGAGGCAAATTAATGAATTTAAAACTTCAGCAGATTCTGGGTTGGTTTGCAAGTTCCAGTTTTGGTCACTGTTTCATTCAAATTATAGGTCATATATAACATAGGCCTTGTTAAGGTTGCATATCATCTGCACAGCATGCATTTGCAGTGTGTTTGGTAATGACAATGATCTCCATATTGTGATGAACTGTACAGGTGCTGATTGTTTTAGGAAATGTCTATCAGTTTGTTTTGCTGACATACACTATTGTGTATCTCACAGATTCAGTTGCAAGCCATTACTAAATGACACATCAAATGGGTTACAAAGAAAGTAATGTAAGTTGTGATCCTGGGTAACTTAATAATATTTATATATATTTTCATTCACTCATAGTGCATTTACAATGTACTGACACTGAATTCTGATACCTCACTTGATGGCAACTAGGCCTTTGGTCTGTGCCATTGCATATTTATGGCCTTGGGCACAAGGCCCATGGGAGTAATGTCTTACATTTTCGATCTTGAAGTTTACACTGAAGTAGTACTATCTATCCACATGTCCAGCTATAAAAATTTAGCTGGATGAACTGCCATCTATTGGCTTCTTGTATGCATTTCTTCATTGTATCTACAATGCTTTGGAATTTGGTTATTCTTAGTTCTGTTCCATCATGTTCTGGTGTCTTTCAAGATCTTATGGAACTACTTACATCATGTTAGAGAGTGCTACTATTGGAATTTGTTACTTCTTTCCTTCTTTCTGTTTATTTTGTTTTCCTGTGTTTGTAAACACCTAGGATATCATAAAATGCTCCAAAGTCTTATTTTAATTTCTGACCACAAAAATCATTCCAGATATCAGGCTCCCAATAGTGCAATCTGAGTTGTTAAGCAGCATGGGTTGATAGTTAGTTACCATCGTTTTGGGACAACCAATCATCCCCATCTTCAAGGGTCAAGCAGTCTTGAAGATGGGAGAGATAGGTTGTCCCAAAACATCGTTAACTAACAAACCACACTGCATTACATCCCAGGAGAACAAGGGTCTCATACCAGACAGCTTGGAATGACCAAAAAACTCACTGTTCAAGAGGGCTAGGGTAATTCACTTGATAGATGGGAATATGCAGTCTGTTCTGTTCATCTCCAAACTTATGCATATTGACTACTTGAATTCATCACTTCTTCAGTGGCCACAATTGTTACATATGGCTATTGCTCACAGATTACAATAATTGCCATCACAGTTGATGTTAATGTTGTACAGGATGGTTTGTAGGCATTACCCATTTTCTTGACCAGCCTAGTTTGATATGTCTAGGCTCTTTTCCTTGTTCATGACTGATAAGTGACTGATTTTTTACTCTCAGATTGCTTGATACTAACAGTCTTGTTTCTTCTGCCTTCTGCTCCTGCTGTCAGGCACCAACTCTTGTGGCTGCGGACTCTGCTTGGTACACAACACAGCCAGTGGTCTTGAGCTGTTGCTGCATTATTCTATTTTTTGGAGCATGACTGCACCACCTTCAAACACAAAATCCAAGTACTCAGAATATTCCAAAACCATAAAACATAAAACAACTTTCAGTAATGTTAACTGTAAGCTGTAAGTTAGGATAAATGTAAATGATCAATTTAAGGGGATGTGAAGTAATTATGGGCAGTTTGTTATACTATTCTGTCATTTTTCACAAGCAACTCCGGAAAACCAAGACAACCTCTGTCAGGATAGGTCTTGTACTGGTATCTGTGTCCTCCCAGCTATAAGGCATGGTCACTATTCTTGTTACCATACTTGGTTCTGTACTATGGTAGGTCTCAATTTATGCCATGGATATGTTCCTGAAAAATGCCACACAAATAAAAATCGCACAAATCGAACACAGAATTCCCATTAAAACAGTGCATTTCCTGGGGTTACGGGATTGACAACCTCATCATATTGAGTGTATGACTACACCACTAGTGGGCATACAGACCGGTAGAGTATATAATTATGTAAAGTATATACAGTACACATATATTTCTATACAATATATTTATTTATTTCTAATACAATAAAATTGTAAGAGACCTACTTCCATAGCTTTGTGGTACAGTTCATTCTGATATGACTGTGGTAGACTTGCTACACAAACACTTTAGGTCCTGACTTAGCACTTTCTGTAAATCTGTCAGCATTATCTCATACTGTACTTATACCACTATAAGCGAATCTAACAACATGCCATATGTTAACAATTTGTTCACCTTTTCCAAGTCAGCTTATTATGTCTAATTTCTCTACAATAGTGATTGTTGTTTGCTGATTTTACACTTGGATTGCATAAGTGATGTAGATTTACATTTCTCACAATGGTAACAATAGCCAGATCTGTAGAAGAGGAAACTAGATGAGCCATGTGATTGTATCAGTAATGTAATCAATCCATACATGTCACTGATGGCGTGAGTGTGACGTCAATTTCTGCTAGCTCCAACAAAAAACAAGAGCTATTATGGATCATACATGCCACATCGTTTTTAAACTGAAAATTATCACATATCATCTATGCCAAATTGCATTAAACTGAACATTATCATGCATAATTGGAAAGTGGTGTAAATTTTCATTTGTGTTAAAGCTAAATTGTACAAAAAGAAATTGCATAAAAAGAGACCTGTTTACAATATATTTGTATTGTACATGAAATCAATGTTCACATAGAAGTATGTGTTATCAATAATGTAACTTTGCTGTATTGTGTCTGTAAATTTGCAGTGCCTAAGTGTCTTTCACCACGTCAAGCCAAGTTGGTTGTTAATAACATCAGCCACACAGATCACTCCATAACATTGCAACTCCCAAATCATGAGCGATATCCTGAATGCAAGAACACATCACTGGCCTCAGTGGAATATACAGTATATTACAGACAAATCAAAGATGACAGGAATATGGACTGCAGTACAGATATGAATTCCTGTTCAAAGTTGGTATGTAACAATGTCCGAAGCACCAGAACATACTGCTGAGTTGAGTGCTATGAGTTGTGTGAGAATTAACAGGCTATTTTGTACCAGAAATAGACATATGAAACTGTTGTAAAAAGATGTTTCTCTAAGAAAAAAGTTGTGACATTACAAACTGTTTCTGTTTATTACTGCCATGGTGCTGCATAGTCATGGCTTTATGAATTAAAAAGCTGCCAATGTCTAGAGACTGAGGTTTCCAGGTGATGACCAAAATAATGGAAACAGTTGTGAAAGTTACACATTTCTTTATTAGTATGGAGTTAGGCCACCATTTTCCTGTAATACAGCTTGTATCCTTCTTGGAATAGACTCATATAAGTTCTGAATTGTCTCTAGTGGAATATTGTACCACTCTTCATGAAGAACATCTTATAGTTGCTTGAGGGATCATGGAGGAGGGAATCTGATTCTCTGACCACAGTGATTTGATGACATTTAATTCTGGCAATTGTGCTAGCCAGGGAAGATGTTGAAGTGTATCTTCATGCTCCTCAAACCAAGACTGAACACTTCTGGCTGTCTGTATGGGCCAATTGTAATCTTGAAAAACTGCATCATTGTTAGGAAATAACAGATGGAACTTAGGATGCATCCATTTGCTTAAAATGTCCATGTAGTCACTGCCAGTAATTTGACTATTCAGAGTAATCTTAGGACCAGCAGAATACCAAGATATTGCTGTCTAAATCATCACAGATCTTCCTCCATGTTTCACAGATGTAACCAGGCATTCAGGATTACTGGCTTCCTTCGGCGTTCTCCAAACATAAACCTGGACTGATGCTGGGACCAATATGAAGTACAACTCATCTGACCATATTATGTATTTCCAATCATCAGATGTCCAGATTTTTTGATCAACATATCATCTTTTTTGTCTTGTAGTGTTTTTTCAGTAACCAGAGGTTTAGCAATTGCAGCTTTACCATGGGTGTTGGATTTGTGAAGCTCTAGTCAGACTGTTTTTGTGAAAACAGGGTCTTCAGGATGAATATTGAGTTTTGCTGTCACCTTTGGTGCAGTAGTTCTGTCGTTTTTATAATCAGTCCTCTTCTATGTATGGCAATCCCTTTTACTTAGAATTGGTTTTTGGCCACTATTCCTCTTAGCTGATGATGTACCATCATAACCTTGAAAACTGCTGCTATGGATACATCTAATAAAGTGATTGGTTTGGTTACAGATGCTCCAGTTAAACATGCACCAACAATCTGTCCTCTTTGAAAATCTGACAAGTCTCCATTGTGTAGTACCTTCATATGAACTCTTACTAAAAATAATCTCTAATGCATTTGACACTGGCACTACACAGCATAAACAAACAAAAGAATAATGAAAGATACTCACAACTAAAGTTCTTTCAACCTGAAGAGTTTTATTCCTACATTGTCTAGTGCTTTCATTATTTTGTCCATCTGTAAGATAATAGGGTGATAGAAAAAAAAATTGGGAGGCAAAAGAAATTTACGCAACAAAAACAATATATAAAAAGTGCACCAGAATTAAAAAATGTCATGTTCTCATTTCAGATTACATACAGTCGAATATTGGAAGTACCAAATTTGAGGCCATTTTCTGCTTACATCTTTCATGTATCACTTAAAAATTACTACAGTGATCTAGAGGGGATTATTCCTTTGATTGGCCCTCCAGCTAAATTCCAAACTGCTGCAGGAGGTAAGATAAGTTACTTCTGTCTTTTTTTTTAATGTGGTGGAACAGCCCAACTATGGTCTTGGCCACCTCATTGTTGAGGGTTCTGGATCACACACAATTAGACACATGCACCCAGTATGAAACCTGTGAAACAGTAATCAGCTTGTCACAGAGATTGCTGCCTACACAACGCAAAACCAACACAAGAAATAAACATCCATGCTCTCAATGGGATTCAAACCCGTGACTCCAGCAACCAAGTGGCTTCAAACCCACACCTTAGACTAAGGCCACCATAATCAGCTACTTCTGTAATACGTATAAACTATATATGTACTTACCAATATGATCCTTCCATCTAAATCATTCTGAATGGTGTCCTTGCACAGTGTTTTCCACCCAAAACTTTTAGGCAATTATTTTACCTTCCACAAATGCTTCATGTCCTGCACACAATAGGAGGATGCACAATCACGCTGTCAAAGATGAGTTCTTCATCAAGATGCTTTTGTCTGCAGCACCATCGTCCCCTCAGAATGTGACAGTTCTGGTGTTAAATCCCACAACTGTTGAAGTACAGTGGCTGCCCCCAAAGGAGTTCAATGATGAGAAAGTGTGGTATGAGGTGCACTGGTGCACGGAAGGCATGGTAGCTGGGGTACGTCAGAAGACTGAAAAAGACGTAATGAATACAGATACATTTAAAAAAATCCACAGATCTGATGTGAAGGATTTGTTGCCTGGACAAACTTACCGAGTATGGGTATGTTATAATAATAAATATATGGTATTTCACTCTGCTAATACCTTTCTCAGTTGATGTGTGCAGTATGATCTAAGCTGCAAAATTTCAGCCTATTAGAGATATTAATGTTTAGCTTATGTGTGCAGCATGAGCGAAGCTGTAACAGGGATTGAACTGCCTCATTCCAACCTGTTACAGACACAAAGTACCCTACTTTTCCCAATTACATCCTGTGTCTTTCATTTTACTACTTCTCTTCTTTATCCATATTTTCCATTAATAATTCTGCCCCCAGGTTTCTTTTCATATTATTTTCCTCATCTTTTCCCATTCCCTTATAGTCTTCCACACTTTCATCCAGTAGTACAGTCCTTGGTGTCCTTGATTTTAAATTGTGGTCAGGTGAAAGAGGCTTTTCATGACTTTCTTGAGCTGTCCAGGTGAATTCCAAAACAGTACCTTGAAATATGCTGTCACTATTTCCTGCTCATTTTTCATTTTCATCTCACTGAACACTACTTAACTTTTGCAATTCCAAGGTACAGTTGGCCCTGTGCACACAATGCAAGCGTACCAAAAGAGATGAGCTGTAGGCTTCTCCTGCTGACTTCTTTAGCCCCAGGAGACAGCACTCAATATCCACAGAATGGGAGGCTGGGTAGCCTCTACCACTGATCTGGACACTTAGGACATGAGATAAATCTCCCTGCCAGGAACTGAATCATGATTCATCAGTTGTCCAGCCTATCTCATAGTCACTATAGCAACAATACTGATTCAACTTGAGACTATGCAATTTGTGCAGTATCCTTTGTTACTTCAAAATCAGTCACTCATACATAGGAATCTAAAAAATTAATAGTACCGTATAACTAAGTGATGTATTGAATGTGCAAGTAATGTGTTTTATGTGCAGGTGCGGGCTAATTCTCAGAACAGCAAGACATTCAGTGACAGTGATGGTACCATTATCACAACATACCCAGAACCAAACAATATTACCCTTTTATACGCTACACCATATGCACTCAGTGTTTCTTGGACGCCCTCAAATAATGTTCCCATTGTGAGGTAAGTAGCACTTGGGTGTTAGGCAAAGCACTTGTAATGCTTCAAACAATCAAGGTATTTATTTAGGTACTTACAGGTATGCAGCAACTGCAATGAGTGCATAAACAGTAATACTGCATTGCTAATATATAACCACAAAAGGGCAAGCAACAATTTACCCTCCCCTACCTTTGAAAATCCAAATAATTATTTATTCAGGATATAAAAAAGTTCCAACAAATCTCATTTGCACTGAACGTGTCTCAGTGTCAAGACTCAGGTAATGCTGTGTTGTTAGGTGCATAGTTCCCAACATTTTGGAGGATCATAGTGCCTTCATCTTCTTGAATGGCTTGACCCTGAAAGATGTAGGCATTGCAATCCAGTCTTCAGCAACAACACTATAAAAACCTCAAATCTTGCAAGTCCCAGTATTTTAACCCTTTTAGACACAGTGTGTAGTATACACACTGTCAGAATTAACATTTAAAACCTTTGCATATTAATATAACCTTGTCTTCTATTATTATACTTATAGTAACAGGCAATTGCTTTCCTGTACAGCATTCATTGATTGGTTCTTCTAATGAAAACAGACTGTGTTCTCTTAGGTGTAAACTGAATCTTTATATATAATGTGGAGTAATTTTATCTTTAAGGGTCTAATCTGCCATTTTTGGTAAGGATAAAATATGAGGACATGATTTTACCAAAAAAAAAAAAAAAATGAAAAAAAATTTGGGG
>Ga0123355_10009295_pt1 | contig 14930 bp, 13 predicted proteins | sample TergutEmb28metaG_3_FD_89872 | JGI IMG/M metagenome (GOLD analysis project Ga0123355, IMG submission 89872) | Embiratermes neotenicus P1 segment gut microbial communities from Petit-Saut dam, French Guiana - Emb289 P1 | ecosystem: Host-associated > Arthropoda: Insects > Digestive system > Gut ...
CCATCTCGTTCCACACGCGTGTCAGCATATCACGGCCGACCAGAGCCACAGCAGCGGTGATACGGTTGCGAAAATCTGGAGATTAGCGGCGAGTGGAGGCACAAAGACAGTGTCCCTCACAAACCCCAGAAGAAAAATTCGCTAGGGGTTAAATTTGGGGACCGGGGTGGCCACCGCATTAATGCGCATCTTCTTTTCCTGTGCGTCCCATCCGCCTTTGTGGCAAGTTTCGATTGAGATACCCTCGCACGTCTTTGTAGTGAGCCGGAGAGCCGTCTTGTTGAAAGATGCAATCATTACTATCTTCATTCAACTGTGGCATCAGCCAGTTTTCTAACATGTTTCACGGACTTATGAATCACCCTGTATATTATAATACCATTGTGTTACAACTGCCTACAGTATTCAGTACAGTAACATGCTGTACAGGTTTGAAGCCTAGGAGCAATAGGCTATACCATATAGACTAGGTGTGTAGTAGGCTATAATATCTAGGTTTGTGTAAGTACACTCTATGACGTTCGCACGACGACGAAATCGCCTAACGACGCGTTTCTCAGTACGTATCCCCGTCGTTTAGCAACGCATGACTGTATACGCCACGAGTTTCATTCCAATTTCGGTCGAAACACTGGTTATACTCCGTGGGTCTACCGGTGCCTGCAGCATAATGCCCAGAAAATACCTTGCATCACGACACGACCGCTACTTCTTGATCCCCCCTAACTCACAATACCAAACGTCCGTAATGCTGCCAGTGTCATGTAATAAGCCACAAAACTGGAAGTCTGCCCATTAATGGCGTCGCAAATCGCTTGCGTGTCTGATGATTAAGCAGCTGAGAGGGACGCCAACTATCAAACAGCGAACTTCAGTGCACGGTGCAGTGACTACACAGGATGGCGCTGTTCAGGCAGGGACCGTGCCTGGGATTGCAGAGACGAGTAGGGAACGGAGGGAACAAAAGAGAAGAGAAACAGGAAAGGATGGGGAAGTGGACAAGAAGAGGGAGATAATGCCCATTTTCAGCATACGTACAAGCGCTGCACACTTACAACTCGTGAAAAGAAGGAACGGTGAAGCTGTCCCTCTAAACGTCATGAAACCATACAGGGGAGCAGAGGTACAGCTCCAATCATTCTTAACCTCGGCACTTGATGGAAGTGGTCAATTTCACGCCCCGGCCGCCTTTACCCTCGGGAAAGAACCCCGGTACACACTGAACAGGACGCCGGGTGGGCCCCGAGCTGGTCGATGCGTTTTGGAAAAGAGAAAAATCTCTCTCCCTGCCGAAAACCTGACGCCGTATAGTCCAGCCGCAACGAAGTCGCCACACTGTCCAAACTCGCATCCCACCTCAGTAAGAACGTCACCAACACTTACCTTCCGCAACTCTGTTATACAGCCGCACCAGGCCGATTTGTCATACGCCTTATCTGTGTATCATCATCATCATCAACTGTTGGTATGATAAGGAGGCACAGCGTGCACAGCAATTTGCAAAACAGTCCCCCACACATCCTTCAGTTAACAAATATTAACTGGCAAGCTCGCAGCTCGCCGACTTGCGTAACGATCTACAGAACCGTCCCTGCACTGCGTAATAAAACTTCTCGTTGTTTTTATTTCCAACATTTCGCTCGGCTTTATCACAGCTGAATAGAATTACCATTCTAGCCTCCATAAAACTCCAAACAAGCGCCTGCCTCGGCGAAATTGACCAGTCTATGACGCACCGGATGATGGCCAGCGTTTCCTCCCCCTTGTCAACAGGTGGAGGTGCCGGCGATCAAGAGTTGGTAATGTCTGCCCAGTTGTTGCGCATCTGCCCTTCCACCACTGCATACCGCTGCGCACCGCCACCAAAAGCACGAACATACGGTATTACGCTATCTGATTGGCAGTTTCCAGCGTTTCGGATAAACATACTGCCTCCATCGTCAATGCATAACTACACTTAGCAGAAGCCTTACTGAGAAGCTAACAGTTCCTCAGCTAATCACGAAATTCGTCGCATAGTATAGAACCCGAAGGTTCATTACCACATTCACAAGCTCCTGCCACCTGTCCCTATCCTCAGCCAGATCAATCCATTCCATGCCTCGCCATTCCACTTCTTGACGATCCATTTTACTATTACCATTCCATCTACAGCTTGGTCTTACAAGTGGTCTCTCTCCCCCTCAGGTCGTCCCACCAAACCCGTGTATGCACCTCTCCTGTCTCCCATACGTGCCACATGTCCCACCCATCTCATCTTCTTGATTTGATCCCTCGAATAATATCTGGTGTTGAGTACATGGGAACGGCCTCCAGATATGGGTGTGACTGCAAATATAATGAACAGTCGCGGACAGCCAACCAGGGGTGTTCCTCCAGCTTGCGGGTTGGGAGAGGTGCTAACAACTCCTCACTGTAAAAACGTACGACGTTACAATACATCGCACAATCCATAACTTGCGCTAATAACACGAAACGTCACGAACCACAACGGCAAAGCTTTAATAAAATTTACAGCTACGCAAATGCAGCAGACCTAAACCAGTTAAAACATAAACCCATACTGAGAACAGTTAATGGTTTTACCAATGGCAATCCAAACCAGAAACACTTAACCAATGACGGCTATAATTCATCTGATTGGTACATAAAACTTCAATTCGTACCTCACAGAAAACCACAGCTGGTAGAATGTCTAGACAATCCAGGGTTCGATTTCTGGCAAAGAAGTTGTTTTTCCCTTCCGCAAAACGTCCAGACCAGCTCTGACGGCCACCCAAATTCCTATTCAATGGATACCGAGGAGCTCTTTCCCAAGCTGTAAAGCGGCCGGGATGTGAGCGGACGCCTCCCATTTGCGACAACCCAGAATTCACCACAGTTCATCTAGTGTGTCTACGACAAAGCCACTTCCCAATGTGAAGTGGGCCTCGGCCAAACAACAGAGAACAGAGCGAAACTACACACCGTATGGTATATACTCTCCGGTTTTTCCTCTTCAAAATGCAGTTTGTTTCATAAATCTAACGTATTTGGTTCCTGTATTATTCACATTTTATATACAGTGTGTGCTAAAATTAAAAAAAAAAAATTCCGGCGCCAAAAGGTTAAGTGCCTTAGGTTCGCCTTACGGAGCCCTATGAAAGAAATGCTCCGTTTCCAGTGGTTTCTATTAGTTGTCTTTCGCAGTCCTCAATATAGGAGCCCCCCATCCAGGTGCCCCTCGCAGAGCTTCTACAGAGAGAGACGCTGCGTTTCCAGAGTCCTCCGTTCGTCTCTCAAAGTTCCCGGTATATGTGACCCCCTCCAGGTTCCCCTTAGTGGCGTGTAGCGCCGTAAGGTACGGAAACAAAGCGTTCCCGGGCGGGAAACGCGGACTTCCCTTTACAATAACCTTTGCTCCAACCATATTGCTGGGCTCCGATAAACATGCAGAGGGCTGTGCTCTAGATCCGCGCAGAAACCCACGTGACTATCTCGTGTAACGCATTTATATACCAGCACATGTTGTTAAGGCCTCGCGAACAGAATGCGGGTACAATCAGAGCATAACGATGGCTAATACGCCGTACGAAAAAGTGGCAGACGACATAAACGATAAGATTAAATTCAGGAAAAGGATATACAAACTCGGACCAGAATCTTCTTCTTTCTGCCAGTTTGGCACCTAAAAACGTATAGATTAAAATATACAAAACTATTCTTTTGCCTCTTGTATGTGTCTGAAACTTAGCCTGTACGTTAAAGGAACAACACAGACTGGGTCTGTTAGAGACAAGGGAGCTGAGAAAGATATTTGAGCCAAGATGGAGGGCGTGATGGAAAGCGCTGGAAGAACCTGCATACAGAGGAGCTTCAAGATTTATAATCCTCAACAAACAATAAAAAAAAAAAACAAGAAGAGGACGAGGTAAAGGTGTCCCTGTCAACCCTATGAAGGCATAGGAGGGGAAGAAAGGTACAACGCCATTGATTCTTAACCTCAGCACCAGATGGAGATAAGTGGTCAAATTCACGATACACTCGCTTGAAAGGTAAAGCTAAACGTCATCCTCGAACTGTCCATGAAGGCCGAGAGAGGGAGTACAGGTATAGTTCTACTCTTTCTTTAACCTCGGCGCTAGATAGGGGGTGGGTCGTCAACGCCAACCCTGAAAAAGAGACCCCGGTAACCAATGTACAGGCTTGGTGGGCCCCAGGGCCAGTCTGGACGTGTGCGGAAAATCTCGCCCCCCCACTGGGAATGGGCCCCGGACCGTCCAGCGCGTAGCGAGGCGCTATACCGACTGAGCTATCCAGCCGCTTGGCCTTCGGTAAAGAATCCCCGGCACCTATAGAGGAGGCTGGGTGGTTCCCAGCGCCGGTCTCGACGTAACGGAGAGAAATGCATACAGGATTTTGGTGGGGAAACCTGAAGGAAGATGGCCATTTGGAAAAGGCACAAGCAGATGACGGGATAATATTAAAACCCATCTTAATGAAAGTGAGTGGGAAGGTCTGGCAAGATAATGAACCGTCGGCTTCCATAAAAAGTTGGGAGTTTTCTGACCAGCTTCAATGATATCAGCTTCTTAAGAACAACTTCGCTCCGTGGAGCGGGCTGGATGAAATATTCAACATAAATGCTTGGAATGTGGTCGGCTGAATGTTTGGCTCTCGGAAGGGAATCGAGGGCAAAACAAAACAGTACAAGATGCAGATACTCCGCCACTTACGCAATTTCAGACACGCAGTTTTAAAAACACTTAAGAAAATGAAGTAACAGAGTTTTCAAACGCGCTGAATTTTTCCTTGCCGGAATGAATGGGCAAGGGGACGAAGGTGACGGAAGAATACTGCCGGGCGATAACGCTGCGGTCCATCAGTTTCCACGGGTCTTGGGAGTCTGGATTTCAACTGGTTTCCCTTCTATATAAATACTGTGGGTCATACGTACACTCACAAGCGACTCGCGCCAAATCGTACTTGCACCAGACCTTCCCGAACGTTAACTATTGCGCAAATCGGCTGAGTGCCGGTCAACAATATCTGCATACAAATGCCTGTCAGCCCCTTCAAACACGGTATTCTAACACTGCACAGACGCTACTCACGTCTTCAAGGTCTGTTATACAGCTAGGCACGCGCAAATGCAGGCGTTTTGTTTTGCCAGGCTGCTCGGTGCCGACGCACCACAGCCCTGTAATAAAGCTACTGTAATCACAGACAGTGCTACTGTATCACATCAAAGAGCGTGTATCGTTTGACATCCTTCTTGCAATTTGCGACTAATCACAAACTCCAGTCTTGCAGGCCAAGAAGACGTAGCCTTTGACATGAAAAACCTTCTGCGCCACACATTCATCAAGTACAGACGTAAAGGCATTCTAAGGGCTGATCACAGCAAAATAAGAACGGCAACAAAGAACGCATGCCAAGTATACCAGTTCTCGAATTACGTTACTGGCTGTGTTCGCCCCTTAGTGGTCACTATATGTACCGCCAGGTTTAACATTCAACAATTCTACGTTCTGCCCACACAGTGTATTTGTGTTTTGTGTGGATCTGAGAACAGCTACTAAAAGAAAACAAAATAGATTTATTTTATATTATGTCGACAAAATGTTTTGGTCAATTGTCCATCATTAGGCCATCTTTACAAAACTCAGAATAAGATGCATGTAGTGCAGATGGTATTTACGTAACACGGGATCCCATAAATCTTACAAAATGTATTGGAACGGTATAAAATGGCTGGTTTTAGCCCGTGATACACCAAGGCTGTGTATGCTACGCAACTGTCGGAAGTTGAAACTAAGTCACAAGATGCAGCGCCATACGCACGCACACGGAAACGACTAACCTCCGATACACCGCAAAAACTGTTACTGCCTGGTACACTCAAATCGCGGATTACACTGGCGTTCATCGATGTATATCAACACCTACGCAACCGAGACTAAAAATAGTACATCTACCACCTGCAATTCATCGTATATGACAAAAAGTTATAGCCCTGTGTTACATCATGTACCAAAACCTTGTGACTCAAAATAACAAATACTGAACATTTTAAAAACATTGCCAACTTAAAATGTAAAGCTTTTAAATGTACAATACTTTTATTTTAATTTCGTTTCAGCTTCCGACAGTTGCATAATATCATACACAACGTTCGTATATCACAGGCTAAAACCAGCCGTTGTATATTATTTTAACATACTTTGTAAGTTTTATGGGATCCAATATTACGTAAATATTATCTGTACAACATGCACCTTATTCTGATTTTTGTAAAGATGGCCTAATGGTGGTCAACTGACCGAAACTTGTTGTCAAGATAATATAAAATAAGTATATATTGTAACAAAATAATATAAACAGCCAACCAGGTGCAACAATAACAAATTTTTATTGATAATTACAATCAGGTCAACATGTTTCAAGGAGCACTAGACTGTGTTCACAGCTTGTGGTACAATGCACCACTGATGCTGCCTGCTCGCAGCAGGCAGCATCGCTGGTGCATTATACCACACGCTGTGAACACAGTCTAGTGCTCCTGAAACATGTTGAGCTGATTGTAATTATCAATAAAAATTTGTTACTGTTGCATCTAGTTCGCTGTTTATATTATTTTATCAGTGATGAACGATCACAAAAACATTAAAAAAAATATTATTGTGTTTGAAATCATGAACTACTTTGTTTTATTGTAGTTTGATTACACAACGGGATGTCCTTTGCAAAAACAAAGAGCGATTATTTCCCTGTACAGCATTAACTGACTGTTTTTAGAACCGAGTTGGATGTTTACTACGCGGTACGGACTGGGTCTTGAAATATAAATTAATTTTCGTCGTCACTTAGCTAATGGACTTGATTAACCGCCGATATAAGCACTGAAGAGAAGCAGTTTAAACGTCGTTCTTGTTCATTTAAAACTGTAATGTCACTAATTCTAAATAAAGGGTCATAGCGGTCCAGGAGCATCACTCCTGCTTTGTATTCAAGAGATCCCCGGTTCAAAACGTCGACCCGAAGACCACTTACATGTTTCGTGGCCTTCCTCGGCCCCTCTAGGCGAATACCTGCATAATACAACAAATTATACATTTGCCGCTTCCTTCCACAGCCTTTCCTAATCATTTTACACCAACCATTCGCCGTTCCACTAGTCTCAGCTATTGAAAGGTGTTCGGCCTGATACGACGCTTTGGTTAACTCAACACTAGCAGCGTCGAATGGTGTGGTGGCGTATGAAATGGAGAGGATTTTGAACGAACAGGTCGAGGCTTAACTGAGGTACTATCCCGGCATTTGACCGGCGACTCATAACGCAAACAAAAGCATCAATTTGGAAACCGCTATTCGGCAATCAAACACAGTAACGTCTGCGAGGATCACACATTTGAGTCGTTTGCTGATACAAAGCTCCTGCAACCAAAATGAAAACTGGAACCCTAACACAAGCAGATTACAATTCAATTCTGTTCTATCACCGAAGTTCCTTGTCACTACTATGAAAATTCGAAGGCCAGCGTAAATCAATTATTAATTATTTATCTTGTCGTCACAAAACTTGAGTTGCTAAAATTAAATTATATTTCAAACACGATGTACAGGGTTTTCATTATACGACGCTGCATAAACCACGGCGTATGTGCTATACTAGACTGGGACGATTCACTTTTACATGCACGTTCGCTGCGTCATAAAGTGAAAAACCTACATCTCTGGAAGCGCCTAACTTACTAGGTGTTGGTGGGGAAACCTAGCAAGACACCACTTGAAAGACCTAGGCGCGCTGGGTGGATAATATTAAAACAGATAATGAAGACGGGTATGGTAGCGCGTGCACTGTATTAATCGGGCTCAGGATAAGCCAAGTAGCGGGCGGTTGTTTAGACGGTAATGTATTTTAAGGGTTTCATAAAGTACGGGGAATTATTTGACTAGCTGAGGAACTGTTAGCTTCTCAACCAGGCTTGTTATGGTATTGCGGGTACTATGACTTGGCTTTCAGTGACAGTATTCTGTTGGCTAACATAACCTGATCAGCCTACTAAGAGAGCGTATTGAACATATACAAGAACGCGTATTTTGCGCATTAATTAACACAGCACAATTTTCATTTGACGATGTTTTTTCGATTACAAGTTACATTCTAGGTGGGTATTAGCGAATACATATTTGTAACAAGTTATGAATGAATACATAACTGGGGGTAATTCTGGAATCGAACGAAGATGGGGTTGAACACAAGCATACAACCAGCAAGCCTCAAGAAGACAACCCTTCAGGAACCGAGGCGGCAAAGATTGAAAAATACCGATAGTAATCTTAAAAGGAACAAGGTATGACGATCGAAACTACATACATCTGACTCCGGACACGAGCCAGTTGCTGGCTAACGAAACTTCAGTTCCATTATACAACGAGAACTTCCATTAGAGGCTCAACTATTCGGTTCTCGAAATGGACACGGTCCTTTATATTTAGTTAATACACGTACCTACATACAGCCAAATTCATGAACGGTTATAAGAAACGCCGCTCCCACATCACAGTAAATATCCATCTGCCAAGTGCAGATATATTCCCTGTTTCGACTAGTAACCTAGCAAAACATGTGCAGACTTACGGGCAGACCTAACCTTCACATTCTGCTGTGCTTCACTTCACAAACTGAATACATCACGAACAGAATTTGTAAGACAATGACAGAATTTACAAACACTCATCTGCTTACCTTTACGTCTGCCGTAAGGACCGGAAAACGTTGTGTTCTTCCCAATAACGTTGTCATCAATATACTTTATCAGCTTTGCGGCATCTTCATTCTTTTTGGCACTCTGTGTCGCACGAACTTTCGTTCCTCTCAATGGATATTCATCTGGTAGAGCATAAAATTTCCTGTTCCCGTATGTTTTCTTAGAATTCATCCTTCTACAGCACACACTTAATACATATCTAATATACAACGTTCCTGCATTGCCATATGAAAACAACTGTATTCCTAGCGGAAAAATCGACACTTTTGTCATTCTCAGGTTTCCCAGTCGCACACAGTCACCATCAGATGGCAGGGTAATAGCATCAAAGGCCATAGCAAGAAAAAGCTTCCAATTTTGCTTACCCGGATTACGGATATACAATTAATTTTATTTGTAATTATTCGAAAATGAATAGATTTGAAATTACAACGAATTAGTACAATGATTAACAGGAATCAGAACATCGAACCAGAGTTTATGCCATCTACGAGCACAATTACACCTCACTCAGCACAAATACGATAACCGCCAAACATCATCAGAAAACAAATTATTTAGTGTGTAGAAGCAATAGTTTCAAGACTTATACCTATGATGATAGATTAATTCTAGGCTGTAACTACTCGAGAACGAATAAAAAGATTTTAACAATGAGTAAATGCTGAATAGGAACAACAATATCGAATGTTGATTACACAGCTGATTGGCAGAACCTTGGATAGATAAAATGCACCGTTCTGCCATCTACCAGAGTTGTATCCACCTAAATACTTGTAAGTCGACCGAAATCGTTCGTACAAACGTTTTGCGGTGACTTGTATAATTCTGTATGCTGTATTCTGTTTGACTAATTCTATATCCAGTGGGTTGTCTTAACTCATGTGGTTCGTACTGAATTTAAAAACAAAATAAATATGCTTCATTTAATGGGCCATTAGACGGATTTTCCTGTCTTCTGCTAGCATATTATGTCCCAGTGTTTGCGCCGCTGAACTGCTACATCCAAGCCAATAAAATAAACTTTTTGATATGTAGCAATATTTGAAACAATACATGTTTATGGTCGGATTAACACATGTAGGCCTACATAAATAATACATCCCTTTGTACAGATGCCTCACCCTAGCAACTCCATAGCAACCACCTTGTTTGTAAATATCTGTTTTTGTTAAGTGCATACAAGCATTTCATACGTAAAATAATTCGAGATCCTTCACAGTTCAAAATGTTAATGCTACCCAAAGATCACAAGCAAGCAGCTGCTATAGAGAGGCGTCGTAGATTTGAAGAAGAAAGAAAATTACGGATTTTTAATGCTAGGCAGAGACTCATTGGTGTGAGTAACGAAGTTATCTTGGCTCCTTGGCTTTACGACAAGGTCTATACAAAGTGTAGATGATAGTCAGGCTTACCAATCTCTCCACCTTAGTAAGCTTTTCCTACAATAGTACACTCAGAGAGAAAATGTTTTAAAAACATTGTCACAGTTAGCACTTGTTATGGCCATATCCATTTGCCACTTATGAATATGTGTGTAGCACATAATAAAGTTGAAATTATCAATAAACCTTACTTGGATGGAACTTATTTTCTGGATATGCCAATGTATAGACTCTGACCCGTAGAAAACTGAAACAGCAGTGTGCCCTGCACTTGTACTGTATAAAATGGTCTGACCTGACCATCAATGTTGGCCAGATAATCTAAGAACACTGTATGACTTACACATCCTTCTGTTGCCAAGTAGGTAGTTGTAAATTCTGTAAAACATAATATGAAAAAAGGTTTCTGACTGTACAATAATTTATAGTGTATATGTCAGCACATTTCAGTCCCAGTGGTTGCACGGTCTAAGATGTAAGTCTGCAGCTGCTTGCCTGCTGATACTGCAGGTTCGAATCCTGCTGGGAGCATGGATGTTTATCTGTTGTAAATGTTGTGTGTTGCAAGGTAGAGTTCTCTGCGACAAGCTGATCACTTATCCAGAGGAGTCCTACTGACTGTGGTTGTGTGGGATCTAGAAACTTCAAGACTGGGGAGCCCATGGTCCATGTTGGTTCACAGCACCATGTTGGGGGGGATATCAGCATATTTGGTTTGTTTAGGTTTAATATTGTGTGAAAATAAGGATGTGATACAGTCACATTGGGCAGCTCAAAATCTTAAACAGCTTCTGGACCACAAAATGTGAATGTGCTGGTGAATTCCAGTACACAGTAGACACAGAGTCTTTTTTAATGTGTAACTAAGTGCTGTGAACTACAGACTGTCATCATTTGCCATCTTGTCTGCTCTGTGGAATGCAGCCCTGCACTAACACTACGGAGCAGACGGCATCATCAGTCATTATGCAGTAAAGTGACATCTGCTTTAAGCTGCACAGCTGTAATATCTGTGTGGGTAATTTACACTTCTCAGTTACCAAATAATCTGGATTCCCTCCAGATTGAATAAATAATATAACCTATTTCATCCATGACAGAAACTAAAATGGTTCTTTAATTCATTTTTATGGTGGCAGACATATGAAAACTGAATTATTACAAATCTGTGTATGGATTAATTTCTCAGAAGCATCTTGGTTAACATAGGGTACGCAGTGGCGCGGTTGGTTGAGGCACTGCGCTACAAGACAGAAGGTCGTGGGTTCGATTCCCGATGGTGTCATTGAAATTTTTCATTGACATAATCATTCTGGCCACACTATGGCTCTGGGGTTGACTCAGACTCTAACAGAAATGAGTACCAGGAATATTTCCTGGGGGTAAAGCCGGCCGGTGCGTAGGGCTGACAACATTACCATCTTCATGTGCCGATTGTCTTGAAATCTGGGAACCTCATCCTCCTGGAACCCTCAGGGCCTCTCCAGGCCTATAATGGGATTGCTTTACCTATCTTGGCTAATATAAATGTTTGACACAGGGACAAAGAAGTTTAACCTTTTGGCGCCGGAATTATTTTTTTAATTTTAGCACATCCTGTATATTAAATGTGAATAATACAGGAACCAAATATGTTAGATTTATGAAACAAACTGCGTTTTGAAGAGGAAAAAACGCAGAGTATATACCATGTTTAAAATATTCATTACCTATATTTGTTGAATAAATATATAAAACGCAACATTTAGAGTTTAGCGGTGCGGTACGACCACTATAGTCGTCGTTAGGCGTCAAAAAGTTAATGTACCTGTATGCTAAATTTACAATCTGTTGATCATAAAAGACCTTTATTTTACATACTGCAGGTAGACTGTGCAGCTTTGGAGCAACAAATTGCAGAACAAAAGGCTTGGAAACAAGAACAGCATAGGAAAGATGAAGCTTTTGATGAACAACGTATCCACGATGCTAAGACGGCCCTTCTATTCGAAGAGAAAATTGAAGAAGTAATGTCACACCCTGCTTTGAGACCTGCCATTTTGTGTGTACTATAAGATGCAAATGAATGGTGAATCAGTCTACCACAATTGACTTTAATTGAAGAATTTGTCAATATGTTTGGTTTACTTATAAGCCAAACTGTGTAGCCAAATTCTTCAGTACAAGTGAGTTCAGTAAGACTGATTTACCATTAACTTATCTGTCAAAGAAATGTGTTTGTTATCATCAAATATGAAATGTGATGATTCAGAGTGCCACAATACATCATTCATGTGTATGTATATTGTATATTATTTGTCCACTTATAAAATATAGTTATACAGTTTAAGATATTTTAAAGTGCAAAAGAATTTAGCTAAATTGAACAAAATGATTATTAAAAGGTTTTGACATACTATGTGTTTGTTTCTAAAATGGTGGTATTTTGGGCTCCATGACAATATACATGGCAGATTTATGAGTTACAATCATTCCTGCAAACCACGTAAATATGTTGCAGCAAAGTCTTGCTTATAACTTATTTTCAGAACAACATGTTGGTACATCCAATGGAACTCACAAGGCAAAACACAGAACAAGACAGCAATTATATTCAACTCCTCTTCCTATTCCACACACTTACATGTAATAAAATCCTGCTTTACTTTTCTACAAAATTTGTCATAAGAGGTAGCTGTAGACAAATGCAACATTCATAATAATAACACTATGTTCATTGTACTCCTACCTCAAAATGTGAAGTACAGTTGAACCCGGTCATAACGACATCTGTTTATGTGACACCTCGCCTATACAGTCAGATTTGCTGTGGTATCAGTTGTCACTGTTGACCACAACATTAATCTCCATGGTTTTAATGACACAAAATATTCAGTCACTTTCATGACGTTATAACTGAGTTCAACTGTATTTTATTTTTCATTTTGCACTGAAATTTTCTTCTAAAATATTTATTTCATGAACTCAAATGAGCCTTCTTTGTAATTCTATGTTCCCTTCTCACCTCCCCTGTATCTACACTTAGGTTTGCTAAATCCCTGTCATGGTCCAGATACTACAGCTTCAGTGTGATGGATATTGCAATAGAACACACTATGTGCCAGTTATTAGTGTGCATATATTTTTGTTCAAATTAATTGGGTACTTAGGTATTAATAATACTGAGCTATTTCTAGGAAAAACGACGTATCAGTGAAGATATCAATAAATTCCGGGATATTTATCAGAAACCTGAGAATAGGCGGGAATTCGATCTGTATGATCCAGATGGTCTTAAGAAGAGCCTTCCAGCACGTTTGATGGATGATGACCCACGCTGTGGCCCATCTTCTGCTCAAAAGTATGAAACTTAATGCAGGTATACTGCAGTCACAGAAAGATGTCCCTTGGGTGGTGGCAATGACCTAGCGCAAGGTGACTCAGTATTCCTCTCCAGTCCCCTTATGTAGCTTAAAGAACTAGTCACAGGCTATCATGTGGCTATCACTTACAACATCCATGTGAACAAATGGCTAGGTTATGGAGGGGAATACAAAGCATTATGCTGCAGGAGAAACGTAACACTTCCAGGGAGATATGGAGGGGAGTCAATCCGTGGGACTTCTTTCTGTGGCCTCAGTTTAGTTGTATTAGTTTCCCTATCACATAAACAACAGAACAACAACAACCCTACTGCAAGTCCTGCATGCATGATTGCAACAGAATGTCAACAGTGGCCATGAGCAAAATTCATTAAGGACAGTCGCTGCTTCAGCCACATTGCTTGGTATAGAACACAAAATACTGCCATTTTATTGTATAACGTGCAAAGGAGATATCACTTACTGCTTGACATCAGAGGGGAGGGGAAAAAAGGGGTATGGTAGCACATTTAGGTGCACAATTTACACAACATACATTTCTGTATGAACACAGAAGTTTTTTTAGCCTTTTTACGTGCTTACTTTATACTATATATAAGTTCATTTTGTACACTTCTCTTTGTGTTCTCCCAATAAACCCACATCTGGTTGCTACGTAACCATACCAGGTTTTTAAACTGAAATGGCAGTGCATGTCTAAAGCTCTCAAATGTGGCACTGTATTACAAATCCACGATGACATTCAGTCCTTGCAATTATATAAAATTTAATGTGTATCATAATTGGAGTCACTAAAGTGCTATATTGTTAGTTCACCTATTATAGTAAACTATTTTCCAACTGCCCACACAGAATATCATTGTGAGGGTGCAGAAACAGCATATAGAGTGCAAGCTCTTTTCAGTTTTTCCCGGCAGAGTAAGTGATGATTCCGATCTTCTGGGATGTGATGTTGTGTCACTTGGTGAGTGGTTCCCAGTGTTTGATAAGAACAACGCTGCGTCTCATACCAAACACAAATGTCTTTGGCAGACACAGCACTATAATAAGTACTTTTAACTCCTTGTCAAGTGAATTTGTAGAGGACTGTCAAAAGTTGACCTACTTGTCGACAAGCTCACTATCATTTTTTCATTACAAACCCCCAAACTGCCATTACCGTTCTTATAATAAAACCAACTAGATGCACTAATTTCTCAAATTTATTTTTGAAATACAACTCTACATGTTTTGGACAGTTCCTCTGTCCATCATCAGGAGTTTTTCAATGTACACACAGCAATGGTATATGTCATACAGGTTTGCTGACAGTGAAAAACTCCTGATGATGGACAGAGGAACTGTCTGAAACATGTAGAGTTTTATTCCAAAAATAAATTTGAGAAATTAGTGCATCTAGTTGGTTTTATTATAAGAATTTATCATGATGC
>Ga0123355_10009296_pt1 | contig 14930 bp, 13 predicted proteins | sample TergutEmb28metaG_3_FD_89872 | JGI IMG/M metagenome (GOLD analysis project Ga0123355, IMG submission 89872) | Embiratermes neotenicus P1 segment gut microbial communities from Petit-Saut dam, French Guiana - Emb289 P1 | ecosystem: Host-associated > Arthropoda: Insects > Digestive system > Gut ...
GGAGACAACCATCTTAGCCCGTTAAGGGTAAGACCCCGGCGTCCCGAGGCGACATCCGGGCTCCGCGCGCCCCCCCCCCCCCCCCGAAATGCGCACCACCATTTGAAATGGACGTTTAACTACGCATACAGCATGTCACTGGGCGTGACTATCTGTCATCACATAAACATGGCTGCGAATATATCTGTGATACAAATGCGTGTCATATTTTAACACGTTTTAAATAACTTGCTGTGGTGTACTGTCTGATGATGGTGACGTAATCGCCGAAACATGTCGCAGGTATAGAAACTGTAGCGTTGTGTACTGTGCGTGCGTATGTGGGTGTTGTAAATAAATCGCAGAATCGGGAACTTTGACCTCACAAATGGCGCCACTGGAGGTCAAGCATCGTCCTCTGTAAATGTCTAAGTAACAGACCTGAGATGGACGTGATGTGCTAGAAGATGGCAAAATGGTGTATCGAGTTTTCAGGTTGAGTGACTCAAGACACCGGTGCGCGTTTCCGCCCCTGCATTTAGAGTATCTTTGACCAGAGATGACTTACATGCTGCCATATTGTCGTCCTCCTCGAAATCCGTTTATAAAGTTTGACCTGTGTGTGTGTGTGTGTGTGTGCGCGTGCGTGTGTGTCCCCATCGTGACAGGTGGAACTGTTCTGTCAGTATGCCTACTGCCTGTGTTTGAAGGTGCCCTGTGTCCGTCGGTTGGCTACAGCAGGTATGTCTGTCGCCATTATCATAACTAATGACTAATGAGGCTGTGATTAAGTGTCAGGGGCGGGTCTAACTGGCGTATGGGTGTGGCTTCATCCTCCTTTGAGACTTTGCCGCCACATGACTTACTGCCGGCCGGTCGGCGGCGCTGACAGGCCACCATAATGCGTCCCTCACCCTCGAACCGGGTTCTCGTGCCACCTAGCCGAAGTGCGCTGGTCAGAAAACGCTGAAACCAGTACTTTCTTCCAACCCTCCTTCCTTGCGGCTCATGTTTCTTACTCTTTTCTCTATCTTTATTTCTATTTGTAGGGTCTAATTTCATTTAGTCATTCCAATCTTTATGTTCTCTCCTGTCTCTTTGTGTATCTTGATTTCTTTATTTTGTCTTAGTTAATAAGTCTGTTCGTGGAAAGTGGCGCTACTCATTCATGCAGATGGAGGGACAGACTCACACGAAAGGTGATGAAGTAGCATTGTTATGCGGCGGCCGTGTATGGCCATACGTGGCTGCAGGCCTACCGGACTGGCTGAAATTGCGTTCTGCATTGTCTTAGGTGCGCTCAGTAAGACAACTGCTGAACCGTCCGTATGGACAACGCAACTCCCACCGGACGGATGTTCATAAAGGTTTTATGTTTTGGAACATGCCTTCATGACAATATATCGCAGTTACTGGTCTTTGTAATTGAGGCTGTGTTCTCTGTAAGGTGCGAACTGAGCCCGAAGAAGCGGTTAACGATCTAACCATAACAAACGAACATGGTCTGTTATATAACGCCCCCCTCCTCGATTTCTATAGATCGGCGCGAGCGAAATATCGGTAATGGTCGAATGTAAAACTTGATGAGATAAGACATATTAGAGGCTGCTGTTTGTGGTGTACAAATAGGAAGGTCGCATTTAAAGTACTCGCATTTTTAGCGTTTTCCTTGAAAATAATCACGTATTTAAAATCAGTTTGACAGTAGCTGAACTAACGTAGGGTAGGAACCGATTATGAGATACTTTTTTAACATCGTGTAGAGTACGTAAACCATTCAATATTTTTTAATGTAGACCATGACAGATATTCAAGAAAACATTCCACTTTACTCCAAATCCGTTATAAATACAGTTTGTAAGGGCATACAAGTCTCAGTACAAAAAATATGTGAACATGTCACTTTTCTCTAAAATAAAAATGGTCTCCTAATATGAGACAATAGGTATATCATGAGTTGAGACAGTAGGTATATCATGAGGTAACTTACAATTTTACACTTTTTCTGCACATGGGGCACACAAAGTGCCTTCCTCAACCCCACAGTCTTCATGCGCCCAACGATAGCACCTCACACATTGAGCCCATTTTCCTCCATGCTTGTCATGCGAGAAAAGCCCTGTGCAGAATAAGCATTCTGCATCTCCATCACTTATGTCATCACCACAGTCAACGTTTTCAAATTCAATTTCCGTACCTGATTCACTAGATGACTTCTGTATGCCTATTTTATCCTGCTTTGAAGTATTTTTGTCTTTGTTCCAAATAGCCTTTTTATTGTTGGTTTCTTTGACAGCGAAAAGGATTTCTTCTCCTGGCACTCCCGCGACTGCTTCATGCAAGGAGAAGCTGTTAATGGCTTTGCACAACTCGCTCCTGCTTGTTTTGCTTGATATACGCGGTCGGACAATAAAGTTCGCGAACTCATCGCGGTGAAAGTGCTACATACCTCATTGCTGAATACCTCCGTGGCCACTTTCAAAGTACTCCCCTTGGGAAGCTATGCACCGATGCCAGCGCCTAGTCCACCCTTCAAAACAAATTTGGAACTGGTTTTGTGGAATGGCCTTCAGAGCTGCCGTTGTATTACTCCTGATGTCATCAGTGCAATCAAAATGCCTTCCTTTCAATATTTCCTTTACCTTCGGGAACAGAAAAAAGTCATTGGGGGCTAGATCCGGTGAATAGGCGGGGTGTTCGTTTCCACTCTTTCCAAGTTTAACAAGAAATTTAATGTTCGTTTGCTGCTCTAATTCAAGCTTCGACATTCTCGCGGCGGCACACAAAAACACACGCTGACAGTAACGAATGCCACTCAGAAGAGACTGCCATAGATCAACAACAACACAGCTGTGAAACGCTGATATGTCAACGTCATCAAACCATACTAAGGCCTTTGTTTAGTGCTGCCACGGCAAGTACACTTTGGCGAGTTCGCGAACTTAATTGTCCGACCACGTATGGGAGCAGAACATTTTGGTGTTTTATGAGGAATGGGTCGGACGTCTGCTGGACTTTCCCACCATTGGCGCTGTGGAAAGAAACGTTTCATGTTGCCGATCTCGCAGTTTCATTGCCAGCTCCATCAGTAGGTTTAACTTGAGATTCGTCTAATCTATAGCATGCAAATTTTTGATCTTGGAGTTTGTGTCTGTTACAGTGAAATGGTCGAGTTTTATAAATGAGTTTACTAAAGCTTTCTTTGTTGCAGCTCTTCTAAAAGCAGGCCCGAACAACTTGCACACTACGAAAGGCCTAACAACACGTCTAGGATTGCTGTCTACCCACGTTTCAATTTCTTGTGCATGATATGTTTCGGTGACTTCATGAAACCTACATCAAGTGGCGACATTTTGTGATTAGAATGTGGTGGGAGACTGACAATGGCAACACTGTTTTCCCTGGCTGTATCCACCACATCTAAATTTTTCGTGTTTCACTAATGAACATCAACAATCAGCAAGAGATGGGCAAAAGAGCATAATGAAGTGAACAAAATGATCGAACCATCCAGTAAATATATCTGTCTGAATCCAACCACTTGGTTGAGCCCGCCGGTGCTCCATCCATAATCTCCTCTTTCATATTGTTCTCAGGAACAGGACTGATGGTGGGACGTATGTTCCCGTGGCGTAAATACAGGCGACAACACTGCCGATGTTAGAGAGGCCACTTCGTTCTTTGCCCCTCATGCTGACAGCTTTACTGTGCCTTTGCTGCACAGGTGTAATCCCTGTTTCATCAAAACCGAATATCCTGTGGACTGAATGATTAACCTTTCTCAGTTCAGATTCATAGATGTTAAAAAAAAAAACCTTGCTACGTTTTCTGATGTAAAGCCTTTCACCCGAGCTGCAGAAATGTCTTCAGGAGTTCTCATAGATATTACTGGATGCCTTTTTAAAAAGGATCGAAACCATTTCTTATTGGCAACTGAAAAGCCATGCGTTTTACGTCCTGACGTCTCAGTCCGTAGTATCTTTTGCCCTTAATTATGCAGTACTCCAAAAGTTTATTCTCAAGCGCACTGGGTAAAAGAGTTCTTCTTCCCAAATGCACATTTACTAGCTCCTCTGGAGAACGGGATATATCCTTCACATACCTCTCCAGAGTTCCTTTCGGCACAGAAAACTATTTTGACATCTAAACAAAATGTATAAGAACGCTTTTTAAGAAGATGGCATTGTTGACGGCAAAACTGTTAGAAGCAGAGCAATGCAAAACTTTTTATGACAGCCGTCTTTTAATATGAGATACTGATAACCAAATATGAGATACTGTCTCATATTAGGTACCAGACACTGTCTCGTATTAGGAACTCGCCATGTTGAGATATAAATAATTATTCAGGGTTAGGAACACCTTTTGAAAAGACAAGTAACTAGCGTATACTATAGCTAAGAATATGAACGTAAATTTATGGAAATAAATTAAAGCTCTGATTTTACGTTCAAGTAGATAAAGTTGTGTACATGGAGTCCCGTAAAAAACTTGAGAACTGCAAAATATGACATACTTTTCTGTGAACTCTCTCCTACAACACACAGCTTCCTGTTGGTCACAGATAACTTAAGATCTGAATGAAGCAGGTCACTTGGTTACCACGAGATTTCAGCACTTACTTTGGCCACAACTGGGGTGTCTCATATTAGGAAAGTATCTCATAATCGCTTCCTTTACCCTACATACCGCAAGTGTGTTTAGTCGCCACGGCAACTTGGCGCCACGAATTTGTGCACCCCCGGCCTATCGATTGCTGTTTAGGGCCAGGGTAGCTGAGTGGGCACAGTCCCTGGAGTCGCGGATGAGCAACCCGGTTACTAGGTGCCGTTTGCCCGCGGGTAAAGCGGACGGGGCGTGAGCTTTATGAATCGCTGTCATCGGCTGCTGGATTGCAGAACGTTGGGAACTGCTTGTCAACGTCGGTACTGAGTCGGGAGCATCGTCGTGGTCGTGAAAACAATCTCGGTGCACGTGCAAAATGTTTGGGTTGAGCTATATTGACATTCATCGGCTGCCGGTGTGCACTGCTTGCTGCTGCTTTCTGCAGGTACGAAATGATGTGACGGCAGAGGTGCGCGCTACCTTACCAGCTCAAGCATTCCTACCATTGACGGCTATTAGTGCCATATTCTGGTCGTATTCATAACTACTGTTAACTGCAGCTGCAAACATACATAAGGAGAGACTGGTAGGCATGGTGACGATGGGTATTATTATTATTATTATTATTATTATTATTTATTATCAGCTTTATGCAGGGTATTTACAGTTATGTACCCGAAACAAACCATGTTTCTAGGGTATAGTGTTGCAGCTGTAATGTATTTACAATTTGTGCTACATGTAATGTTATTTTACATGTTAATACGTATGTACTTTACATTAGCACTTCTCAAGTACGTGTGCAATGCCTCGTTGCTCGGGTATTGTCTGAGGAATTTTGAGATGGTTCCTCTCGCCCCTTTTATTTCTGGTACCATTTTTATTTTCACATTCCACATGCGCTGTGATTCTGTTGTAAGTTCTTTATATTTGGGAATCTTCTGGGCTTCGTTCTTGGCCACATTTCTGTCATCCTTAAATTGCCACATTATTAACACACATGTTCCTCTATTATTATCACGGATTATGATGTCCGGTTTTTGGTTATGGACGGTTCTGCCGGCTTGCAGTAATTCATTCCACAGTATGATTTACTTTACTGTCATGACCTTTATGACCAATTGTCACATGCATACCAGTGTGCACTGTCTGCTGTTACCTTTGTCCTTGCATAGCTCAGCACGCACTCTGTCATGTCTCTTCAGTTACTGTTCTTGTGCTAACACTGAACATGCTGACACAGTGTGTTCCACAGTCTTATCAAAGTGTTGACACTGTCTGCATTCGCTATCTGTTTCTGTTTGTAATATTTTTTTTGCATGAAGTTTTGTTAGCAATGTCTGATCTTGTGATGGTGTTTTTTTTTTTACTTCCAGTTTCTTCTTTCATATCTCCCCTTGAAAGCTATAGGAACCTGTTTGTTTTACTATTACTGCTATTATTATTGTTGTTATTATTATTATTATTATTATTATTATTATTATTACAATAAACTGTACAAGGTACGGAAACGAACGCCGTCCTGTTCACCTACTATATAGGTGTGTGCGCGCACGGTAGTGCCCTGCTGTTTAAGATTTGGGGTCTTTTATTTTTGGCAGTAATTAATATCCGTCGTCGTAACGTCGCGCTTTTGTTATATTTTAGCCTTTTTCACTTTTTGAACAGCTGTGTGTATAGCGTTAAGTGCCTGAGTCAGTGCAAGTGAATGTCGAATCAGATGAAAACCACGAAGATGGCTGTCACAGGCGGTCTGAGTGCTGCTGCACCGCCATCTGTACTTAGATCATCGAGTTACATAACGGGAACGCAGTGCCAATATCTGTAGGTAGACTGCATTCCTTTTGTCAGAACTACCACATCATATCCGCGCGCTCGCATGTGTGTCTGTTCATGTAACAGCTTCTGAGGCAGTCACCAAATCATCACGAAACTTGGTGTGGGCGGCTGCCACGTATTCGTTCCTTTTGATTGCCTGTCGTCTGTTTTGTTCTAGTTTTTGTATTCCTCCCATTTGCTAAATATAAAATAATAGCTACACAAAAGACATAAAACCCACATTTCTTCACCGATGTTCTGTTTGTCATGTAGGACTGCCGTTTGAGAATCTGAGCATCAAACGGCAGTACCAGAGTGTTTCTACTGGTACTGTTGTGCCCCGATCAACTTCCATGACATTAAACATGGTCATTACTAGTAATCTGATTGAACCTTGTTACAATGAATCATGTCAACTCTGAGTGGCAAATGTGCACGCGGGAACGTCGTTCGGTCCGCTGATGATGTGGTTACAGCGTCGGAGATCTGGTGAATAACATCATCATTGTTATTTAAAAGTGCTGCAGTGTGGGGAGGGAAGTTATCAAGTGTGAAATGCGCCCAGATTTACATAGGGGTAGACTGTACCACCGTCCGCGTGACAGATGCGGCTCGACGGTGACATCACCAAGTGTGTTTATTTAACGGCACTGTCAGTTACTGAGATTATATAGCATAAAGAATGTAATGAGTGTGCAGCAATGGTGCAGGGATGCTGACGGCAGACGTCAAAGTACGTGGATAAAAACTTCTTCATGCGCCGCTTATTGCAACTCAAATTGAAGGTGGGCTGGCCTGGGATTGAACCCGGTCCTCCGCGGTGACAGCCCGGTGACAGCCCGGTGATAAGTCCACTGAACCATGAGACCTTCCCTTCTCTTTTATGTCTCGTGACCCAACTGACGTAATGTTGATTCCTGTGGCCGTACGTACGTATAAACATAAACTGCCCTTACTCGGGTACTCCGGTCTATACAAACGTGTGCCGTAAACCAACGAACAAAGACCATGTCGAGATATTCATATAATGTGCGTCACAGCTCACGAACTGTACCTGTGACTTTACGTCACTTCACTTCAGCAATCGTCTTCACGGTTCGTTATCAGCCGGTTTTCGGTGGCCTACTGGCGTACCGCCAGAGCTTTCCCCAAATATGCCTCGTTAAATAAAAGAATGATTGCTTAAAACTAAATACGCAAATTAAATTTTTAAAAATGAAAAACTGTAGGGAAAAGGAACCGATTATGAAATAATTTCCTAATATACGTAAGACACTCTAGTTGTGGCCAAAGTAAGTGCTGAAATCTCGTGATAATCATGTGACCTGCTTCATTCAGACCTAGAACTTGATCAGTGAGCAACAGGAAGCTGTGTGTTGCAGGAGAGAGTTCACAGAAGAGTGTATTATATTTTTTAGTTCTCGAGTTTTTTTACGGGCCCCATGTACACCAGTTTTTCTACCTGAAGGTAAAAACAGAGCTTCAGTCAGTTTGCACACATTTACTTTCATACAGTTATCTTTAGTATACGCTAGTTATTTGTCTTTTCAAAAGGTGTTCCTAACCCTGAACAATTATTTACATCTCAAGATGGCTAGTCCCTAATGTGAAACCGTGTCTGGCACCTAATGTGAGACAGTATCTACTCGTAATATTTGGTTCCCAGTATCTCATATTAGGATACTGCTGTCGTACAACGTTTTGAATTGCTTTGTTTCAGAAAGTTTTACCGTCAACAATGCTTTCTTTTTAAAAGCGTTCTTCTACATTTGGTTTAATGTCGCGTAGCACAAAACGAAAGAACTGGAGTAAGGAGGCAATGTGCCATGCCGTAAGAGTTGTAAGAATTGGAGAAGTGGATTATTTAAGAGCTTCAAAATACTTTTCTGTGCCTAGAGGATGTGAAAGATATATCCCTTTCTCCAGAGGAGTTAGTAAATGTGCATTTAGGAAGAAGAAGCGTAAGAGTAAACGTTTGGAGTACTGCATAACCATGGACCAATGCTATGGACTTAGAAGTCAGGACATAAAACACATGGCTTTTCAGTTGGCAATAAGAAATGGTGTGAAACGTCCATTTAACCAAGAAAAATCAGAAGCTGGGAAGAAATGTCTTCGACCCTTTTTTTAAAAAGGCATCCAGTAATATCTATGAGAACTCCTGAAAGCATGTCTGCAGCTCGGGTGAAAGGCTTTACATCAGAAAACGTAGCAAGGTTTTTTTGACATTTATGAATCTGAACTAAGAAAGGTTAATCATCCAGCCCACAGTATATATAATGTTGATGAAACACGGATTACAACAGTGCAACACAGGCACAGTAAAGTTGTCAGCATGAGGAGCAAGAAAGAAGTGGAGTATCTGACATTGGCAGAAAGGGGAAATCTAATCACTGTTGTCGCCTGTCGCCTTTGGAACGTACGTCCCACCATCAGTCCTGTTCCCGAGAAAAAATATGAAATAGGAGCTTATGGATGGAGCACCGGCGGGCTCATTTTCGGCTTGTCATCCAAGTGGTTGGATTCAGACGGACATATTTATTAATGATTCGATAATTTTGTTCACTTCGAAAGCCTTCGGCAGATGATCCCGTCTTGCTGATTGTTGATGGTTATTATTCACACACCAAAAATTTTAGATATGGTGTATAAAGCCAGGTAACTCAGTGTTTCCCTTCGCAGTCTCCCACCACATTCTACGCACACAATGCAGCCACTTCATATTGGTAACATGAAGCCACTAAAAACATATTATACACAAGAAATTGAAACGTGGCTAAGCAACATTCCTGGTCGGGGTTGTTACGTTTTTCGTAGTATGGAAGTTGTTCGGACTGCTTATAGAAGAGCAGCCAGCAATCGTGGAAGATTCCGTAAACTGATTTATAAAAACTGGACTCTTTCTCTGTAACATTCATATTCCAGCAACATGAATTCGCATGCCATGGAATGGACGAATTTCAGGAAAAACGTACTGATGGAGCTGGAAGTGAAATTTCGAGACCGGGAACATGAAACGTTTTTTTTTCCACAACGCCAGTGGTGGGAAATTTATAAGGCCAGCAGACGTCTGACCCATTCCTCACCTAAAAGCAAAATGTTCTGCTCCCATAGATTAAGCAAAACAATTAGCAGCTGTCGTACAAAGCTATTAACAGCTTCTCCTTTCAGGAAGCAGTCACGGGAGTGTTAGGAGAAGATGACCTTATCGCTGTCAAATAAACCAGCAATAAAAAGGTTATTTGTAACAAAGAGTATAATGTCTTCAAAGAAGGGTAAAGTAGGCAAACAAGAGTCATCTAGTGAATCAGATATGGAATTGAGTTTGAAAACGATGACTGTGGTGATGACGTAAGCGATGGAGATGCAGAATGCTTATTCTGCACAGGGCTTTTCTCGCATGACAAGCATGGCGGAAAATGGGCTCAATGTGTGAGGTGCTATCGTTGGGCGCAAGAAGAATGTGTGGTTGAGGAAGGCTGCTTTGTGTGCCCCATGTGCAGAAAACGTGTAAAATTGTAAGTTACGTGAAGCAATACCTACTGTCTCATATTACGAGACCACTTTTATTTTAGAGAAAAGTGACATGTTCACATATTTTTTATATTGAGACTTGTATGCTCTACAAACTGTATTTGTAACGGTTTTGGAGTAAAGTAGAAAATTGTCTTGAATGTCTGTCATTGTCCACAGCAAAACATATTGAATGATTTACTTACTACGTCATGTAAAAAAAAAAATATATCATAATCGGTTCCTTTACCCTATTGGTCGTCTTTCAAAACACACACACAGAGTTACGAAAGTCAATTTGGTTTTCGTGAACCCTTTTCGGCCCTCAGGTGGCCCCAGTAGGCTGCATAAAGTTTGGAAACCGCGGTAATTGCTGAAGCGTCCTTGTGCGTCATGGCGCTGTCACCTTGCTGCACGACAGTGTTATGTTCTGATACAACAAATGACATAGCTCCTGTCATGGCTGTTGTCCCTGTACTCCAATTGCAGTATCTCGTGAGCATCAAAACTTAACGTAATTGCTGTAGGTCATGGGGTTCTAATATTATCGCCCCCCCCCCCCTCCCCTTACGGGCCTGTTGGTGACTTCCAGCATATTTCCTGCCTTTTTACAACGCTTTTCAACCCGAATGTTGTGCTGACCCTCGCACCGTTCGTGTTGTGGACCTGTACGGCCCACCTAGTAGTGACGTTGCTGCTGCTATTGCTGCTTACAGTGACACATCTCTCCGTCAGCACTTCTGTGTCACCGTAAACTGTTGTGGCAACAACACAGTTTTACAAAGGTTGATTTTTAGCCCATTTAAGCACGCCTTACCAACTGGAGGTTATGTAGCTGCTGCTGATGTACAGTGAGCAGGTGTGCTGTGAAAAGCTGCCCAGGTGTTTGCAGGCAGGCCTGCTGTCCTTGTTTGTGGTAATATCTGTTTGCCTTTACTTGTTCGCTGACTCCGTAAATGTGGAAGGTTACTGGAGCACGAACAGCGCCATCAACTATTCGGATTTATCACAGAGGCTGGCTGTTATTGCAGTGTGCTACCTTCATCACTGTATGCTGTATAGCCTGTAGCGGTCACCTTCGCTATACTGCCTCGAGTCTCCGCTATGGAGCTCGCAGTTGTCTCCACTTCCTGTCCGCAACATTGATGCTAGCATTTTTGTCTGACGCTGCATGCCGTGAGAATTAACGTTGTCACTGTGGTAACTGGGCGAAGATTACATTATTTAGTGATGTGACGACTTGTGGGTTTGTAAAAGCATGGCAGCGACCTGGTGCCTGTCCGTTTAATATGGCATAGGAGGTTGCTTCGAAACGTCAGTACGTTCGCTTACGTCCCAGAAGACAGCCATCTGGACCCTGTACCTTGTCATAGCACACAAATTTTTATACCCCTGAACGACAGAGAGTCATAATGGATGTGAGTGAGTGCTGTTCCCTGCGTCGCATGGGGCGTCCATCGCGTCGGTCTGATGAAGCGATCTGTCAGTGTGGCGATGCGGAAAATAGCGGGCCGGCCGGCACCTGCTCCATTGGGCTGGATGCTGCCACCTTCATCGTCAATCGCGTGCAATCCGACTGGCCGAGTCTCTCGACGCTTACGCCATGTTGCATTCGTATCGAGGGGAGTGTAGTGGCCATAAATACGGAGCGAAACTAATGAGCAGCAAGTGCAGGACTTGTCTGCTGAAGGAAGATAGAACTTATTTTCTTTGCTGTCACGAAATGAACTGTTGTCATCTGCAGCTACCGGCTATTTAACGATTGCATGAAATGCATAAATGTCATAAATTTATACTTGTTTGTAAGTTCTTGTCAGCTGTGACAGAGCGACGTGTCTGGCAGTTGCTAACACTGTGTAATGTGGGTGGCATTTTGACGTGTAGCTTAGGATGGGTAATTCTCCAGAGCTGAAAACGACCAGCTGACGGCTGTTATGCGTATTCTTCACTAATTCTACCCACAGGTTTGGCTGCTTCGCTTTTTGTATCTTACACAGGGTGCTTTGCGCTTGGCGTTTTTGTTTCTGTTCCCCATTCGCTAACCACTGGCACCTGAATGTACATTTATAGTAATTCACTTTGAATTATATTCAGTCCGTAGCAGTATATTTTGTTTTGTTACACTGATCTTATTGAGCCTTTTGTATATGCAAATTAGCTTGCAATAAATTTGCAGTACGTACTGCTGATATAGACCGTGAATCTTTGTAGCAGCGGTGTTTATCGCTTGGCGCAACCTGACAGTGTTTCTGTACCAAAATGGACACAGTTTTTGAACCCACTGAAAGTTTTGAGTGTTTTACGTGGCTGTTTGTTAAAATTCTTGTCTTCTTGCACATGACGCCGTTTAGTGTGGCAGACACACCATGTACACCGACGTTGCGGAGTAACCTGCTGCATCCCTCGTCAGAATGCATTCATATGAAACGTCTGGACGTTTCTACCGGAAGACAGTGGTCACCGTTGACGGGACCTAGTTACACCGCAACGCCTCTGTGGCCTAATTCTATTGATTTTTGTCAGCTTTTTAAAATGTTACGGATGGTAGACAGTTGCTGAATTGTGAAACATTCGTACCAACGACGTCATTAGCGCTTCCTCATTAAAAAACAAAAATTGACGGTAAGCGTGCCTAAACTTTCAAGTGGTTTCTAAAGACGGAAGATTGTGATGGTGTTTGACTTGTAAACCCCTTAAAGACTAAACGATTCTGCTTTATATAAAGACGCAGCCCGTACCGTGCAGTAAACACTCCACCTCGGTTATACGAAACCAATCTGTTAATGTTGTGCATGGAAGAAGTCGCTGTTTGTTCTGATATCCGTACAAAACACATAAACGCAAAGTGAGAACCATGTAGAATTTTCTAATGTTAAACCTGGTAGTACGTAAAGTAATGGCGAGGCTTTAAAAGGTTAATGTGTTTCGTCGATTATATTCTTTTGATCAGTAATGTTACTGATATACGAGTCGGTCTTTGTACTGCAGTGCAAAGGTACGATATTGTACTGTCGTTTTGCAGCTTGATATGTCAGCCTGCGGTAAGGGGCCTAAGAATGATGTTTGTCACGTAACGGCTTGCATTGCTCTATCGTATTTCCTTGTCAGAAATCGAATTTCCATTTCGCTCCGCACGGCTGAAGGATTGGGATCGGGTATCTTGCTATTCTAGCTGCAGTCTGTTTTGTTCCCTCTTTTGACTGCTGCTGGATACGGTGTGTCCCAGCAACAGGTCGAGCTCTCGTCTTGCGTTGGTTGGAATCCTCCTTCATTATAAGAGTACGGCTTTGTTCGGGTCTTCCATATGCTTGGATTGTTTTGGCCGCTTCTCCGTCTTAGCTAAGACGGTTTGTTGCTTGGCCTCCTTAAGTTACCTGTACGGCCTCATGAAGTGACATGGAGAAACTCGTTCGGTTGAGCGAGCGTCTGATCTTATCACACAATAGACGAGGACTGTTGTCGCTCGGACGAGGGACAAAGGCATGCTGTGGGACATAAAATATTTAGATGGTATGTTGGATATTTTTAGCTGTCTGCAGAGCAGACTCGAGAATATAAATACAATGGCTTTGTTATGACGCCGCTCTTTGTCTTTATCTTCGAAAATGGCAGTGTGATTCCATAACGAAGTTGTAAGGCAGTTTTAGTGATTGTACCGGCATTACGATGCTAATGTGAAGAGCACTGGACTGCAGTGGACGGTTTAGAGCAGAAGGTGTGCGTGTGTGTGTGTGTGTGTGTGTGTGTGTGTGTGTGTGTGTGTGTAGTTCCAGGCTTAATGCGCTGTGTTTATCGACACTGTGATGCCGCGTGCCCCGCGAGATTTGTTGCTACGTACATAATGATAATTCAGACATTTATTGCCTACGTGAAAATGTTTATAACACAAATGTACAAGGATTGCTCAATTTGTGCTTCGTTTGTACACGTTTGTGAAATGTTTATGCCTTGCTAGCAATACTGCTGTGATGTTCCTCGTCAAATATCGGGTGGCTACCAACATCTCTAGTTAGTTTTCATGTACCGTACTGGACAGTTTTTGACGCATCTGCGCCTGTCATCAGTGATCGAATATTTAAAGTTGTTTCTGTGCTTAATTCAACATCGGTTCCAGAAAACCCATGAAAGAATGGAGGCATAACTCCATTCATTCTTAATCTCGATACTACATACCCCGGCACCCATTTAACGGGAGGCTGTGTGCGTTGTCGGCGCGTGGTGTTGGGGCCTAACGGACGGTAGTTAGCCATTGCTAGGTTCATGAGGCCTGCAGCTCAATGGGAGGACACGAAGCTTGCTTCACGGTGAATTTGACTGCGCCACGTTGATGTGTGGGTGGAGATGAGTGTTCAGCTTCACGCTTCGACCGTTTTACACCCTGATAAAGCGCCCCTGTTACGTACAGCTACCATACGTCTTCTTTTCCCTGGACATGTCTTTTTCGACTGAAAATTTTTGCCCAGACGGAGTTTGACTGTTTGTTATTTTTTTAGCGTTTGTATGTTTTAATGGTACTGAGAATGAAAAAAATGTTTTTTAATAGCTGAATCATCGTAAAGTTCTTATTGTTATTGTCCGACTAAAACATGCGATTTCACTGTTTGACATTCGGAATATCTCTAGAAACTCATGCGCAGAAGTTCTGAACAACTCGTACTCGGTGCAAAACTTAACGAACGTCTCCTTCTGTATTTCCTACCCACGCAATTTAGAGATCTGTAAACGCGGAGAGGGACTTTTATTTCATAAAACTGTGACTGTTTATGTCCTGTGGGTCGGGATAGCTCAGTCGGTGTAACAACGCACTACCGGTTTGACGGTCCGGGCATCGAATCCCGGCGGAGGCGATATTTTCCACACCCGTCCAGACCGGTCCTGGGGCCCACTCATACGATGGGTACCGGTTCATTCCGGGGGGGGGGGGGGGTGGGTGGGGGGGTGGACTTTTGGCTACCAATTATACATGAAATTAAAAAGTTTATAAATGTTTTCCCACATCCCCCTTGACTCCTTAC
>Ga0123355_10009297_pt1 | contig 14929 bp, 11 predicted proteins | sample TergutEmb28metaG_3_FD_89872 | JGI IMG/M metagenome (GOLD analysis project Ga0123355, IMG submission 89872) | Embiratermes neotenicus P1 segment gut microbial communities from Petit-Saut dam, French Guiana - Emb289 P1 | ecosystem: Host-associated > Arthropoda: Insects > Digestive system > Gut ...
CGCTTTCTTTCCGTTTGGTAAAAAAGGATTTTTAATGTGCCCCCCCATTTTTTTTTTTTGGGCCCCGTCCCCCCCCCCCCCCTATTTATGCCTTTATGACCTGGTACTTAGTCACAGATATAATTTACCTTCTGAACTGTAAAAGCACAAAGTTCTGAGTATGAAAAAACCCTTAGGGTATTTAATGGCTTATAATATTAAAGGTAAACTACTGTCTTGTTCGTAGTATTTCAACAATGAAAAATATGAAGCAGAACGTTATGACAGTTCTTTGAAGAAATATGAAGCAGCCTCACTGAAGACCAGCACAAGTCTTGCACTGCTCAACTTTGGACAGAATGCAATTTTTAGCAGTGCTCTGAGCTTGATCATGGTTTTAGCAGCCAAACAAATTGTTCAAGGTAATTCATTTGTGATGTAGGTGAAGCCTCTTGACAATCTGGCCCTCTAGTAGTCTCACAGACATACGAAAACATCAGAATGAAGTGACAATTTTTTCCTTGACCTATCTGGGGATAGGGCTATCATTGAAATAACAAAATTATACACATGTTAATTATGTTTTTTATATCTCACGTTCATCATTACTGTTTACTGCTCCATGAGCTAGCACTGTTTCCTTCTCCTCATTGGAAAATTCATCAATAGGATCCAAGCAAGTCTCCATTATAAAGATTATTGTCATGAGGACAGAATAAAATTGGGAAAAAAGGGGACAAAATGAGTCTGGAATGTAAGTCTTAGTTCAGGGACTGTCCCCAAATGTCTGGGACAAATGGTGAGCGTAGGAGGAGATATTGTCATGGAAAAACTGAATATAATTTTGTTATTCCATCATTGAAACATGGTCTTTCTCAAAATACCTCCATCAAATCATTCCACTGTTTCAGAATAATTGCCACATAAATATCATGACATCCTACTTGTACAGAATGTCTCTTGTGGGCCGGCTTAGCTTTCGATAGCAACTCGCTATGGGTTGGATGTTCCAGGGCTCAAATCCCGGTAGGGGGGCAAGATTTTCTGCTCCCATCCAGACCGGCCGTGGGGCCCAGCCAGCCTCCTTTGCAATTGGTGTTGGGTCTTTCCTGGGGGTAAAGCGGCCGGGGCTTAGCGTTGACCACCCACCCCTATCTAGTGCTGAGGTTAAAGAAAGAGTAGAGCTATACCTCTGATCCTCCTCGGGGCCTTTGTAGCCTGTTCTAGGATGAAATTTACCTTTACCTTTTACAGTATTCTCTTATGCAACCAGAAATAGTCCTTTTATCCCATTATATTTTACAACCATTGATGTATCCTACCATATGCTTCGCACTCAACATAGTATTCTGATGGGATATTTGCTTATCAAGAGGAAAATTTTGATACTGATTCAGTCCAAATAAGGTATGTGATCAGCACTACCCTACAGCATCTCGGCTTTCCAATCCTTTGGTGATTCATCATTAATATCACTCTCACCATTGTTATTACAATGGTGCCACAGTCCAGAAGAGCATGATATATATCATCATCAGTACTTAATAAATTTGCATGTTACTGTTCATTTTAGCAATTACTGATATTAGTACAACAAAGTGCTGTTACATGAACTTGCACAGGACTGGACAGGTGCCATATGTTCAAATAATTCGGGTTATGAGATGGTTCCTATGCTGACCTAAGTTCTTAAAGGTGTATTATATGTTACTGCTGCTACACTTGGGCTGTGCAACTAATCAGGGGAATACTGAATTAGGATATCTGCTTCAGCTACTGGTTCAGGTTCGTCCGGGTCCTCGTCTGGGTTTTTTGGAGTCTTCGTTACTGAAGAAGTTGATAGAGTAGGAGAGAGGGGGTGGAAGATACCACATCAGTTGATGTATAGGCACTCTTTGAGGCCTTTTTGAACATATCCATGAAATCTGCCTTGTTTCAGTGATGAAGCTTTTTTTCTGGTAGAAAGCAGAACTTCGGGCCTTGGGACTTAGCTAAAATTAGTTACCTTTGATTTTAAATACCTTTGAATAGTTAACAAATATTTGTTACAGTTGTCTTTTTTTGGTTATTATTCACCTTTTTATGAAAGTTATATTTGAAACTTAAAGGTAGTTAATGCAGTACAGTAGGTGATATGGTAGTGGTGATTACATGTAATAGTTATGAGAGGACTTCGTTCTTATCTGATATTTTAAACTTATTCCCCCCCCTTCTAAAAGCGTCATTGTGATAGCCTAAAATCTTGCATAGCACATTTCTCTAGAGAGGCTACTCTGTGTTAACATCCACTGATTTGAAAAACTGAATTAAAAATAACCAGTGATGTGGGGTCATGTCCGAGAAAAAAAAAAAACTAGGTTGAGTGTTGAAACTCTGTGGTTTTGTCAATTGTGCAGGAAATATGACAGTGGGAGACTTGGTTATGGTGAATGGCTTGCTGTTCCAACTGTCAGTGCCTCTTGGGTTCCTTGGTTCAGTATACAGAGAAGTTCGACAAGCCCTGATTGACATGCAGACCATGTTTACTTTGATGACCATGGATACAAAAATAAAGGTTGGTTATGTGTTTTTCATAGTTGAGACTTTTCCGTGTGTATTGTTTGTAGAATTGCATTGTATGAAACAAAATATTTGTTTTTAGGCATATTTAAAAGGATTTTTAAAAATAGTGGTTGTTTTTGTGATCGTCCTTACATCTGTTTACAAGTTGCAGTGTATACACTCATGACCAGTTTTGAATTCAGTACAGTATGTCTACAGTAGGTTTCATGAAGCCATTTTGATTCTGACTTAGTTTTGTTTAATTTAATGGCCACTTTATGTATGTCCATAAATGACCATATACGTATATATATATATATATATATATATATATATATCTTTTAAGACCTTTTATACATTTTGGTGGTAGGGGTCAATTGTAATTTTATGAGGGGAATTTTTGTGTCTGTTCATCATATGGGGTTAAATTTTATGTCCCTTGATAATGTAAATGCTTCTTCTTCCATTGGCACTACAGCCCACTGTGGGCTTTGGCCTGTCAAACAATGTCCTTCCATTTTTTCCTATCTGCCACCAACTCTCTCCATCTTCACCCTCCCAGCACTTGAAGATCTCTTTCTACTTCCTCTTTCCATCTTTTCCTGGGTCTTCCCCTTCTTCTTGTCCCTTCCTGTTCTTGAGTGAATATCTTTTTGGGCATCCTTTCCTCCTCCATTCTCTCTAGGTGACCTAACCAGCTTATCCTTTGCCCTTTTATCCATTTTACTATATATTCTCCTTTGCTCATCTCTTCTAGTTCTCAATTCGTCCGACTTTTCCATTCCCCGTTTTCATATTTCGGACCATATATTCTTCTAAATATTTTCCTTTCAAAAATTAGCAAAGCTTGTTCATCTTTCTTCATCAATGTCCATGCTTCTGCTCCATACGACACTACTGGTCTTATTAGTGTCTTATATAATATAATGATAATGTAAATGCAGAATTCATTTTAATTTCATGTTATTACGCTTGGTATTTTCATGTTTTTCTGTTCGCAGTTTCTATATTTTCTGGTTTTGACAACAGGTTTTATTGTTTTTTTCTGCAGAACTCATTTGATGCTGTGCCACTCAGCATCACTCCACAAACGACAACAATTACTTTCAGGAACGTTAAGTTTGAGTATGTTGCTGGCAAGCCAGTACTAGATGGTCTTTCATTCACAATCCCAGCTGGCAAAAAAATTGCCATTGTTGGTGGATCAGGCTCAGGGTACGTTACTCATAATTCACATTTATTATTAGGTTATTGTTTAAGAAGGAAAGGGTTGTGTATGATATGATGTATATGTGTGTCTTTTTGTGTAAAATTTTAAGACTGTAAAGTCCTTGTATATGCCATGAAGGCATATTGGGGGAGTGGAGGCTTAGCTCCACTCATTCTTAACTTCAACAGTAGGTGGAGGTGAGTGGTCAGCCTCACATCTCCACCGCTTTACCCCTGCATAATGGGCCTCCATTACCTGTTGAGTGGAATGCTGGGAGGGTCCCAGATTGTGTCTGGACAGTTTTGAAAAGAGGTAAGATTCTCGTTGTGGCCAGGATTCAAATCCCCATTTCTCGAGCCCATAGCTTAGTCACTGTTCCAACTACACTGTTCTGGTTCCATATGTGTGAGTTTCCCACAAAATTTTAAACTAGTGTTTAAGGTTTCGTGCAACTCTGTACAAAGATCCTTCCAGATTCTTTATTTGTTAACCATTCCATCATCTGTTGCAGCATAATCTATGGTATTGAAGGGATTGTGAAATAAACTATAAATAAAATGTGTATAGAAACACAGAACTGTATATGAAGTTTCATGAAGCTGCAGCAGATATTGTGTATCCTGTACTTATTAAAGTTAATTTAAAATCATGGTGTTAGATGAATCAGGATCTGCAAAATTCCTCTCATTGATCGTGACAGTATAATCTCATATATTACCTCCATAAAGGAATTCTTGGCCAAACACATTCCTCCCATTTTGGACTGGTTTCCTCCACATTCAGCTCCAACTAATATCTTCCTGTTCCCTAAACTCTTAAGGGACCTAACACTAAGAAATTTGTGGGATTTGCACATTTTGCACAAATATTTATGAAGGAATTGAATGCCTTCCTAAAAAGAGTGTCAGAGGTGCCTGTGCAAATGGTAGAAACGCTGAGATTACTGTTTGCAGTCAGAGGGAGAGTACTTTGAAGGTAACAAATCTTATTAATTCTTTTAGCTTAAAACTTCTTCTGCCTATCAGAGAAATAATCCAGAAATGTCAGCTGAGTAACACTAGATGTGACAGCACAAGTGGTAACGGTATGTACCATTTACAGTAACATTAACAAACTGCATTTTGTCACACATATTTAGGTGTTTTTATCACAATAAATACTGACTGTTTTCCTAAACACCATTAACTGGTTGGTCTTAGTAATGAACGTGGACTTTTTCCTGTGAACTGCAGACTGAATTGTTATATGTATTATAGAGCAATGTTTCTCAACCGCCGGGCTGCGGCCCAGTACCAGGCCCTGGCATCAGTTATACTGGGCCGCGAGAGATTCTCCTGGAATTGATAACTAATTTGAATGTAATTCTATATTTGTCAACATGCCACACCTTACACATAATTGTACTAATACTCTTTATGATGATGCCATAATTAATTATTAATACTTATGCTAGTTTAATGCATGAACTTAAAAAAAAATTGGAAGGGTACTGATGGGTAAATCTGTTGGGACCGGGCCCTCGTCTTATGAAAAAAGAATTTACCGGGCCGCGGTCTCACAAAGGTTGAGAAACACTGTTATAGATGAATGTAAGTCTTTAAAAGGTTAATTTGTATGTTAAGACTTTTATGTCTATATTTCAGAAAGTCATCAATAATCCGTCTACTTTATCGTTTCTTTGAACCACAAGAAGGGGAAATTATCGTTGGAGATCAAAATATCAATAAGGTGGATTTAGAAAGCCTAAGAAGAGCTATTGCTATTGTACCTCAGGTAATGGGTTATGCTGATTTTTGGCTGTTTGACACTTAAAGTGTTTCACATTTTATCTTGTTACTTTTTTTTTTTTAAACTGTGAAACTTACTTTCATACAGTATCTTTACATAACCAACCCCATGGAGCAGACTCCTTTAGAACCTACTTGTTGCTCAAGTAGATGAGTAATTCCCTGCCTCATATGAAGCTGTCTCCTGTTAATTCCTCTTTAGAGCATTTCATATAAGGCAATAGACCAAGTTTCACACCCATACACAACAACAGGTACAGTATGAATATTGTATAGTTTAATGTTAAGGTGCTTAGGTAGGAGGCAGGAAGATTAGAGATTGTGACCTGGAACATTTTGTGAATTTATTCTGCTCTCTTCATGAATATGATTTTATTCATTTACTGCCATTCCAAAGTATTTTAACTTTGTCACATTTTTGTTACATTTTTCTTTTCTACACAGGGTTAACTCACTGTTCACTGTGTGTTATACATTACTTATTTATTTATTTATTTACTTATTCCCCACCTGTGGCGCTGTGGCCCCACATGGGCCATGGCCTCATTCTTGAGGTTTCTAGATCACGCACAATGACACATCACAGTTGGTATGACTTCTCTGGACAAGTTGTCAGCCTGTTGCAGAGACCTCTACCTGACAACACTCAACACAGACAGACATCCGTGCCTCTGGCGGGATTCGAACCTACAGTCCCAGCAAGCAAGTGGCTGTAGACCCACGGCTTAGACCGCGCGGCCACTGAGATCGGCATGTTATACATTTTCAAAGTAATTTTAGTACAGGTCAGAATCCTAATTACATTCTGATTCAAACAAAAAGCATCACATTGCTAAGAAATTTATGGTAATACAATTAAGAAACTGTGTTGTGTGAAGCCCCAAAATATCTCTCAATCAGTGTGTAACATTTGGTAGGTATTTTCCTTTGGTTTTAGGACTCTGTGCTGTTCCATGATACCATATTGTACAACTTGAATTATGGTAACCTTCTGAAGAGTGAAGAAGATGTATATGCAGCAGCTAGAATGGCAGAACTGCATGACTCCATCCAGCAGTGGCCTCAGGGTTACCAGACACCGGTATGGTGAAAATTCAAACAGGCTAGTTCAGATCTGACTATACATACCCATGCTGGCTGGTTAAAAAGGTTTTTAGAAGTGGTTAACATTGAAATGCCATGCTCCAAATTGTGCATAGACATCTGTGTTTGTTCGAATGAACCTTGTTGTTCAGACCTTTCATGACAAATTCATTAATTAACCCTTTGACGCCTAACGACCCATATAGGGGTCGTGCTGCACCGCTAACCTATAAACGTTGCATTTTATATATTTATTCAACAAATATAGGTACTGAATATTTTAAACACAGTATATACTCTACATTTCTTTCTCTTCAAAATGCAGTTTGTTTCATAATTCTAACATATTTGGTTCCTGTTTTATTCACATTTTATATACAGAGTGTGCTAAAATGGAAAAAAAATAATTCTGGCACCAAACGGTTAATACACAGTTTCTTCAGTTTTGATGTATCACCTTTTCAGTTTATACAGTATTGCATGTGATGCCTCCAGCTTTATTAACAGTGGGTGATTCAAGGCCATTTTAAATAGCCAGTGGTTTTGATTTGGTGTGATGTGTTACAGCATTTATCTGGAGGTAAAGGGTGAAGTTGATCCAAGAAACTGTCATGAAGGTGTAGTTCTACTTTTTCTTTAACTGTAACAGTAGATGGGGGTAGGTGGTCATTGCTACTCCCTGGCCACTTTACCACTGAGAATGACCCGGTACCCATTGAATAGGAGGTGGGGTTGGCCCCAGGACCAGTCTGGATGGGTGTGAAAATTCTCACTCCCACCGGGAATTGGGCTCAACTGTCCAGCCCATAGTACGTCACAATATTGAGTACACTGTTCCAGCCTAAAGTTGTCTGAAGGTACTGGGGAAAATTATTGTAATAAATGACATAACCATGTTTCAAACTGGACACTTCCCAGGAGCAAGTGTCACATAGGAGTCAGAGCATGGTCTTCTGGGATGTGCTGCTGTGCGGTTTGGTGTGTAGGCATGTGTTTACACTGAGACATTTCCAAAGATGATTATCTGAATACTTGCTGACCAGAGAACCTGATACTGTACCCAGGACACAGTAGTTGTCAGGCTTTATTTGATAGCCTAATGCACATCTACACTGCTGTAATCATGACAGACCTGATTCATTTTGTGGCTGACAGATAAGCAAGCAATAAATGTATCTGTGGCATTTAATTAGCAGTTCTAAGGAAGTAAGGGAATGTAAATGTTCATTATCCAGTATAATAGTGAGCACTTTACTGGGAATTGCAGCTTTTCTTTCTTGTCACACATTCTTTCAGTTGTGTTCAGAATATAATTTCAGGGAGGAATTAAAACAAACCATTTAACTACAATAGTTCTACTGGCAACCTGTGCCACTGAAATGAATAATGGTTTCTTTGTCATCAGATATTTCTCATATTAATTTTAAATACTGTTAGGTTGGTGAACGTGGATTGAAACTGTCTGGAGGAGAGAAACAGAGAGTAGCGATTGCTAGGGCAATTTTGAAAGGATCTCCCATTCTTGTATTTGATGAAGCTACGTCATCTCTCGATTCAATCACTGAGCATGTAAGTATATTGATTTTGGTAATGTAACTACAGTTTTCTGGTGAAATAATTTGAAATGTTAACTTGATGCAACAAGGTAATTTTATTAATGTATTCTTAGCTCACAACGGTTTCGGTGGTCTAGGGGTAGTGTGCTGGCCTTTAGTACCCAAGTTTGCGGGTTCAAACCCGGCCATAGCCGTCGGATTTTTAGGGCGAAAAAAATCCTCAACACGCCTTCCTTCGGAGGGGAAGTAAAGCCGTCGGTTCCATGTCGTAGATTTGCGGCATGTAGAAGATTCCTAAATTTACGTGGAAGTCGGAATTTAGGCAAAATTACTACTGGACATCTTTCTTGCCCACAGTTCCACCTTTCACTGCTAGGATCTCTCACGTCGTTGCGGATGGAGGCACCTGGCGGCTAAAGTGGGAACGTCTAAAGGCGGGGGAAAGCAATGGCAAACTACCCCCAAGAACTTGCCCAGAATGCAGTGTGCCAGAGCCATATGACTGGGCTCTGGTTCCTGCCAAGCCCGGCTTTCAAGGCTGAATACTAATGAATGAATGAATTCTTAGCTCAACATGTTTCAGGTACATACGCCCATCATCAGGAGCATTGGATGTTGAGTTGCAGCATATGGTTTTCTGCACCGTACGCTGCAACTCAACATCCAATGCTCCTGATGATGGGCGTATGTACCTGAAACATGTCAAGCTAAGAATACATTAATAAAATTACCTTGTTGCATCAAGTTGGCATTTCAAATTATTTCATGAGGAAGATGCACAGTCAAACAACCCTCTAAGAGTTTTCTGGGTGTGAATATCATGTTTTTTCAGATGAAGAAAGGTGCAACATGAGGTACGTTGTTAAACTTAATACCCATTATTTTCTACTATGTCATTACCCTTGAATGAAACAGGGTATTCTTGAATCCCCAGTGTGACTAAGTAAGCCACACACACCATTTTAGTGTTAAAAAATACAAAAACTTTTCTTTGAATTTATTGGAATATTAGAATACATTTGTATAGTTTGAGCAGACATATTAAGTATCATGTTGAAATTTGATCATGATGTGTATTTATTACTGCAAAAGCCTTGCATTTTTATCCTAGTGCTAGAAGATACTTGGTTCTTTAGTATACAAATAGTTTTATGCAATAAAAATCATCACTCATACCAGTTATTAGTTGATGCTGCACATCAAAAACTGCCACTTCTCATGTATTTAAGAAGTTGTGCTGTTTTAGAAACCAGTGTTGTATTATCTACTGCAGAGTTCCTTATTCCAGTATTTGCAGTTGTACATAAATATGGGACATCCATAATTGCATTTTGTGTGTGTGTCTGTGAACAGAAAAGAAATATGCCCTTAATAAAGTACAGAATGGACTAGTTTTGAAACTCAACTGTTCTGGTTACTGTACTACGAATATATGCAGAACCTTTATTTTTAGCATGAGTGAAACTGAATATGCTTTGCTGACTGGGGTAATTTACTCTGTAAATGAATTGGAAATGTCTTGGAGCCCTTGCAGTGGAAAGCTTTTCCTTATATGTATGTATATATTTGTATATAAGCACTTGCACTTATGCATTTTTCCATAAGTAAAACAAAACATTTAAGTAACACACCAACAAATGCACATATATAGTCTTTAATAATCTAAAATTTACATTAAAATGCTCCTTCATGTTTCGATCATCCTCAGGGAGCATACTTTGTTCCTTGCTAAAGTTACAGTTTAAAACACTTAGTGGTTTACTATTTCGTTATAATTAGTTTGGTGCTGAGTGTTTTAAACTGTAACTTTAGCAAGGAACAAAGTATGCTCCCTGAGGATGATCATATGATCAAAACATGTAGGAGCATTTTAAGTGTTTTAATGTAAATTTTAGATTATTAAAGACTGTATATGTGCATTTGTTGGTATGTTACTTAAATAAAGTACAAAATGCATGGTGCAACGATAAAGAAAGCAAAACATATCTTATTAATTGCTCATTTAAGTCCATTTTGTTACTGTCCAATACAAGGAACCCTTGCTTCTGCTCTGATATAACTCATCTGTATATTCTCTAATATCTTGTGTGATGATGAAATTTTGAAAATTTGTTTTTGTAAATTTTTTTTCTCCAAGGGTTTTACTGTGTGTCTAATTTTTATCATTCTTACACAGAATATACTGGGAGCACTGAAAAGAGCTACACAGGGTCGTACATCAGTGGTAATTGCTCATAGACTCTCAACTATAATGGATGCAGATGAGATTTTGGTATTAGACAAAGGTCAAGTGGCTGAAAGTGGAACACACAGCCAGCTTCTATCTAATCCTCAGAGTATTTATTCAAGAATGTGGGATATTCAGCAGAGAGCAAGTGTAGCAGGCAAACCAGTTAATACAGTTAACACTGCTCAGCAGGGAGCATGAAGTGTGACACAGAGATTAAAATATGTAAATAAATACCTGAGTGATATTTATATTGTGACTGTGAACTGTAAATATTCAGAAATTGTATTTATCTTTGATTACTGTATATAGATATGTATACTTTTACTCTTGGAAACAGTAGTTTCCAAGAGTTTTATTCTGTGGTGTATATTCTGTGCATTTGAATTCCCTCCAAGAGTGGGACGTGGGGATAATCAATACAAACATCTCCTGTTAATGGATAATGTTGAGCTACTGCTGGACTCAGGTACATGACAAATGAATTTCTGTTTAAGGGAATTTAATATTTCTATAAGTATGCTAAAATAGTGTGTTCCTTTTCAGGGAATTAATACTACAGAGTTTTATATATTGAGTATGTAGGACATGGCAGTAATCATGAATTGTGTTTAATTGGCTTTGGAAACCTAGAAACAGTTGAATGTAGGATTTGTAAACAAGTTGGAAGATGAAGTTTAAAGGCATTTTATTCTTTGCTACAAGATTATAATGTGGTAGTTGTGTATAAATATGTTTTAAAATGTATGTTATTTAGTACCAATTCAAATTTTGGTAAGAATTAACATTAGTACCTGAAATTATTGCAGTTCCCATAATGTGATGAATATAAACACATTTGTAGGTGTGACTTTTGCAATGAAGCGTCTGGCAGTAGTTGGGGTTTTTGCTTGTTGCCTTACTTTCCTTATATTTGGTCATTAAAAGAAACAAGTAAATGATGGTATTTAAACCATTATTTCTCAGGATTATGAAACTTGCTTTAAAGTAACTTTCACCTAAAGGAAAATGAAGGTAAGACATATTTTTTTATTGCCTTTGTGGTACATTTAAAAGTTATGAATTTCTTTTCATTTCATTTGTATGCTCTCTGGTTTTAACTTGTTTTATTTTGTATTTATTCCATACTATTGGATAACACCAGGAAACTGATATGTGTTTCAGTTGTTGGATTGTTGATTAGAAATGTGATTTGGAAGAACTTCTTTATAGACTGATGGTAATTTGTAAGTTTGAATACTTCATTAAAGGAAGCTGAGATGAATGAATAATGATGAGTGGAATTATTTATTGTCCTTCCAAATATGGAAATTAGGAGACAGACAAATTCAAATTCATGTAACTGATGGTCTTGCAGTGTTTGTAGTACTCAAACTTATCCATTTTAATGGCTTAACAAACTTTTGTTGGAATAAATATTTTAAAAGTTGCTGCAGGATTCCTTTTTTGACATTGTTTTGGAAAAACAATGACCAGCTTTATTTTGATCTATTGACCAACAAAAAATTTCAGATTCCTACTGTAATTGTGGGTAGAATGAATCTTAGACATTTGTGAGAGTTAAAGGATGGTGGTGGGCTAGTGTCTCCTTCAAAATGTAAACAAATGTCCCTGAATCCTTATGTGAACTCTTTTACGATTGACAAGTCCTTTGTACAAGTTTCCTATCTACAAGTTTGCTGATAGCCTGTCAGTTTGAAAACCATTTATAAACTGTTAGCATGAACAGTAATGTTGGTAATTCCAGGAAGTCACTAATGCAATAAAGTGTTTCTGTAATGAAATCCTGAAGGACTTTGAAAATTTTCCATATACTAGTATTTCATTCATCTACCATCAGCATTATATATATAAAAAGTTCTTTGTTCTAGAAGGACGGCAGTGCCAATCACAATGGAAACAGTTCCAGTCACTGTTAGGCCACAAGAAAAACAGAAAAAGGAATACAAGAGGTAATATTCTCCGTTTCCGATATCTTAGTAAAATAAAAAAGACCAGTAATATAAACTGAGCAAACATAACTTTCTCAATGTACTACATTAGCATGTTTCATTCTTGTAACAGCATTTTTCAGTTGAGCACTTGAATACATTTGGCAAGTATCCTGTGAATTAATGAAATTAATGTTTGTGGAGAAATTATTTTTGTTATATGCATTCATGATGTGTTTAGTAACTAATATGATGCATCAGAATCCTTGAGAAGTGAGTAGTCACACTGATGGTTAAAGAATCCTCAGACTTCATGATATCCGAAGGTTCATTATTGCATCACAAGAGCCTGCTACTGGACTCTTTTCCTATGCTAGAAGAATCCAGTTTATACCACCACATCCTAGTTCTGTACAATTTATTTTAGTAAATGTAAAGTGATCCCGTTTCAGGCCCGGTGTTGCCCAGACGGTGGGTAGAGGTATAGCTCCACTCTTCCATGACCGCGGCACTAGAAGGGGGTGAGTGGTCAGCAGCATGACGCGGCTGCACTTTAGCCCATGGAAAGACCCGGTACCCATTTTACAGGAGGCTGGGTGGGCCCCAGGGTCGGTCTGGATGGGCGGAAAATCTCGTCCCCACCGGAATTTGATCCCAGACCGTCCAGGCCGTAGTCAATCGCTATACTGATTGAGCTACCCGGCCCACAATTTATTTTAGTACTATCATCATATCTACCAAACATGGGCAGGACTCTTGTTTCATGTTTTGAAAGTTCACATAACTCTGCTTGGAAACTGGTTATCCTCATGGAGTCTTTGTCATAGCTTTCGTCAGTCCTTCCAGGCAAGGGGTGGTGTACATCAAAGTAGGCAAGGACTGCTTCCTTCAGCATCGTTTCCCATTCATTATTTACCAATCAATCTACTGTTTTATGAACACTATGTAGTCTGAGCTACTGATAATATTATATGAACTATAAATTGTTTACCCCTTTGTATTCCAAGTAGTTTTTAACCCTTTAGGTTTTTGAGGTGAAATTTATATGTCGTGTGCGGTGTACATGCCCTGGCACCTCGAGCTTGATTTTATCCTTTAAAATGTATTACTTTGTGTATATGATCTTAATTAAAGTCAAGTGTTTCCTTATTGATTTCAATATCTTTTTGGTAGGACTTGTAGTAATGAAACATTTTACGTGGATTATAATGAAGGCTTTCATTCCAAGTGCCAAAGTGCTGCTAATCTGCTGCAAAAGAGAAGACAACTTCGCCCTTTGTTGGGTACTGGTATGTATGGGGCAGTTGTAAAGACAAAGATTGGGAATAGGTTTTGTGTTCCTTTGTGAGTAGGGTTTACATTGCTGTGTAGTTTTGAATACTAGAGCTTCTAGCATGTTGTAATTTTTTATATTTGTGAATTGTTGTAGTTCCTGGACGTTCTCTGGGTGTACACACTGCAGTGTCAGTGATATATATATTTTCATATCAGTAGAATTTTGAGTTCAAATCAAAGTGTTAGCTTTCTTAAATAGCACTGAAAGTTACATGGGGATATGTCATTTTTGTACTTGTGCATTGTGTTACATGAGGTTTATATTGGTCATCTCAAGTTGCACAAAAATTGCTTGTAAAAAGAGTGATGTATTACTTGAAATGCAGGCTGTCATTAAAGCCTGCATTGTTTATTGGAAGATAAAATTTTGCATGGTCTGCATCATGCGCTGTCATGATGTAGCAGGTAGGTCTCCACTGTAGTCAGGCAATGAATTGTCTGCGTTGTGGTCTCTGTTCTGCTGGTATGTGGCATCGCATCACTGGGTACTTGGTGGCTAATGTTGTGGGTTATGTAGTGGTTTCATCTTCTAGGGCCAAAAAGTCCAAGAATTCTGGAACTTTCCAAACCTGGCTGGAATTTGTTTTAGCAAGTAGGCAACATCCAAACATTTGCATAGACTAGACTACAGAACATAATCAGTTGTATCTGGATTTTAAATATTTGTCCATCAATTGTACATTTCTTAAGTTTAACAAAAATTTCTGAAGATATGCATGTGGCATGCGGCCAATTTGTCCTTACGTATTCTAGCTAACAATTTTACGACAGATTCAATATGATTAATTTATGTGGTGCATTTTCACTGTCATTAATGTGGTCCAGTAACACAGTCAGTTAATGTCACTATATTCTGACAAAATTTTGTCTAGTGTAATGGGATAGAGGGTTTCTTAATTCAAATGAAGAAGGTGCAGACATGAGACTCTGTCACTTTCTATTGAAATGAAATTACCTGTGATTATACTGTGCCACGTATATCTCCTGTATCTGAAGTAATCATTTGGTGGGAGACTTTACAATCCAGATTTGAAAAAAAAATATGTGTTAGTGAAGTGCATATTATGTCACAGAGGTATGTTTTAAAGACCGCCTCTGTGGTCTAGTGGTCAGAGTTTCTGGCTACAGATACAGAGGTCCCGGGTTCGATCCCCGGTGCTACCAGATTTTCTGAGTAGTTGTGGGTCTGGAACGGGGTCCACTCAGCCTCGTGAGGTCAAACTGAGGAGCTACTTGAATAAAAAAGTAGCGGCTCCAGGTTCAGAAAACAGAGATTAACG
>Ga0123355_10009298_pt1 | contig 14928 bp, 11 predicted proteins | sample TergutEmb28metaG_3_FD_89872 | JGI IMG/M metagenome (GOLD analysis project Ga0123355, IMG submission 89872) | Embiratermes neotenicus P1 segment gut microbial communities from Petit-Saut dam, French Guiana - Emb289 P1 | ecosystem: Host-associated > Arthropoda: Insects > Digestive system > Gut ...
CTCTGGCCAATATCTCCGTAACCATTGAACTTTGGATATAGGTGTTTTGGGTTATATCAGTATAGTTTGACCTAAGGAACACTCTCCCGAAGTCTGGCACATTCCTCCTGGGACACCCTGTATAAAGAAAAGCACCAAGATGTGTATAAAGCAAACAACTTGTAGTTATTGTGACAAGAATATTTGGGTGATGTGCAGGATTTGTGCCCCATTACACATGACCCACAGTATAATACACAACCTGGCATTATTTGTCAGTTGTGCAAATAAAATGGCACAGTATAGTTTTGGTAATTTCACTTGTTTGTAAAATCTTCCATGAAATGTTGAAGCTGCATGGTGGCAGCAAAATACATCCCTTTCAAATTAAGGTCTTGTAGGTTGAAAGTGTAAGTGCCTGATCAGTCAAAAGGACTGCAATCAGTGGAGGGTTCAGATGGGAGCATTGGTATGCAACACTGTATAGACATTCACATATCTGTTCCAGCTGTTTTGATTGAGAAGTCCATTCACATAGATTGCTAAGGATTGGTAATAAGAGTGACAGCAGAGAAGAAATGCTAGAATTGGGTTTTGGTCCAGTGATCTCTCTGTGTATGCAGAATGTAACAATATTTCATGACACCAGCAGCATGAAAACAGTGGCACATTTATGATCCATTATACAAGGGCATTGATCCTACTTCTTTACCAAATACTTGTTGTGCTACTGTAATAAAAATAAAATGAAATGAGGACTCATTTTCTTTGGGCTGTAACACTGTCTGGACCTTCTCCTGGCCATGTCCTGTGTTTATTGACCAACAGATTTGCTCTCATTACAGAAAGACACTGCTGTAGCTATGCAAGAATTCAGACCTCTGAATGTAATGTTGTATGCCTTTGTTCTTGCTTGCTTCAAGTAGCACATTTAAAAATTAATATCAGTTACTACTTTCAGCAACATAATTTCCTTCAGGTAAGATGCTGCATTTAGTGACATATTCAGTTGTGATGCATGCATCCAAAATGGATGCCTGCTTTGGTAAGAGACTGCAAATTTTTAACTTGCTTTATTTTTTCTTTGCTAGATAAGATGCATTGCTTAAGTCACTCTTCACAGAAAACTAAAGGGTGTAAGAGGTTTGTTCATGAAGTGCATGTTTGTATACTACAAATTTAGCAATTAGATTGTACGCACGGAGCATAAAATATATTTGTGTGTTACTTTTATGTTCATACAATGCATATTGAATAATAAATGTTTATTATATACCAACATATGCACAAATAAGTAGTGTAAATTTATATTAAATTACTCCAACATGTTTTGGTGTTAATACACCATCTTCAGGGAGTTTACAGTTGTGTTAGCTAAAGTTATGAATGATTAAAATGATAAAATATAGTACAGTAATGTGTTGTTATGATAAAATCTTGGTAAGTGTGGCAGCATATGTAATTCTGCAATGAATGATATCAAAATATAAAAAAATTATGGCCTTGTAAGTGATAAATTATGTCGATTAATTTGATGGATATACTTCATTATTTCCTTATAATGTTATATTTTTATTATATTTTATTGTATTTTTATTATATTATATTTTGATATTCATTGCAGAATTATGTATGCTGCCACATTTACTAAGATTTTATCATAACATATTGCTATATCGTATTTTACCATTTTCATAATTCATAACCTTTGCTAACACAACTTGTAAACTCCCTGAAGAGGGTGTATTAACACCAAAACATGCCAGAGTAATTTAATATAAATTTACACAACTTATTTGTGCATATTTTGGTATATAACAACATACTTGTGTATATTCTAGTCAAGGCTGTGTTTGTAAGTTAAATTTAGGACCAGGTAACTATAATGTGAACAGCCATTGTTGTGTTGTTAGTTGTCAAGGCATTGTATCATTGGTGCCCAGTGGCAGTCGATCATGTGTGATTTATATCTGAAGTCAGCAGTTGATCTGCTGCTTGGTAAAGGACATTCCAAATACTCCTTCATTGCTGATAAGAATGGAGTTTTCTCTTGTTATGGCATGAGATATGCATAGTCTATTTTCTGTTCTTACATTTCATAATAAGAATAGAATGCCTGTGAAAATAAGATTTTGAATTAACCAGGTTTAGATAAAAGAAGAGACCAAGATATTCCTTGGTATCTGTATAAACTGTTATTATTATTTACCCCTTTTATGCAGGGTATTTACAATTGTATACCTGAAGCTATGTCTCTCAAGTATCTAGTTTTGCAGCTGTTCTATAATTACAATATAAGGTACATGTATTTTTACTTCCCATGTTGAATGATTTGTACTGTTACATTAGTTTATTATTATTATTATTATTATTATTATTATTAAAGTTGTAGGTAGTAAATGTTTTAAAAAATGTTGGTGTAAGGTGTGTTAACGTGGCACTCACAGTAGGTTTGAAGAGATATATATTTATGTTATTTCTGGAGTTTAACACTATGACAGGAGTCCTCATTTATGGATTTAATCCTGAGTAAGAGTTCTGTAGTCAATAATGTTCACAGTATTAATGTCCCAAGCAGCTGACAAAGTCCTTTGGTTATCAATTTTCTGTGAACAATTGGCATAACAATGTAGCTGAGATCTCCAGTCTTCTGGGCTGTGATGCTGGGTAATTGTTGCCTGATGGTTCAAGACCACTAACTCGTCTCAAAACACTGGACACCAGTTACCCAGTGATGCAGCACCACATCCTTAAAGAAGAGAGACCTCAGCAATTGAGTTCTTGTAGGCTCAAAATGTGTAAAGTATACTTCTAAACATAATCTTGTTAAAATATGTCATTTCTGTGAGGAAACCAATGTGGCACACAAAACAGTGTTATTTAACAGTACAATTTCAGCTGTGAAAATTATGGGAAAACATGGTGGAAAGGGAAGGAAAGTACTTGTGGAACTACACAAATGAAGAATGCTTCAACATGTTTCTTTTGCTTTCAGGTTTACATGAAATAAAGAGATGGTTAACATTCATTCTGGCTTAATTTCAATAATTTTATTTAATCATTGTTAAAAATACTTGTGTATAGAAAAACATGAAAATAAATACTCCTTACAATAGGAATGAGACTTTTATGAAATGGAAGAAATAAGCGTACCACCTTCTATTAATGTGTGCAAGAGCTTCTTACTGCCCTCAACTGTATGATTTTGTGTGTATTCTTCAAGAGTGTCTCAAGTAATAATGATTTTTGGCTGTTTCAACTTCAAAGGATTACTCATACATTACACTATTTTCTGCAATATTAGCAAAAATATTGCACTGGGCCTATATACTTAATACATTCATTTGTGTATCTCAAAAAACTTCCACTTCAAAACTATTTTTTACAGATCCATTTTCATTTCCTTCCATCTGTGCCTAGGTATCTCAGGTGATCTCCCTAAAGGTTTCCTGTTGAAAAATTTTCTAGCATTTGTCATTCTTCCTATGCATGCTATATGTCTGTCACCTTTCTTGTTTTTTATCATCATAACATTTTGTGAAGATTATGAAATATGAAGTTTCTAATTATGTATTCTTCCCCAGAATTCTTTAACACCCTCTCAAATATCCTCCTTACTGTCCATTTCTGACATATTCTGAATGTATATTCTATATGGTCATAAACCAACAACAGAACTTATAAAGCTAGCTTTATTACAATGTGACCAGTAAATGACTTGAAAATACTTTTTGGCACATCTGCCAATTCCTACACATTAGGTCTTGTTTGTTTCTTTGGCATTTTCTCCCTGCCACTCAAGAGAACAAAGGTAGTTCTTTTCAGTCATGGATAAGAAATGTCACAAATTCATATTTTACTTTATTAGCCACTGAGTCAGGGTCCCCAGTACAGATAATAAAACAATTTGTAAATAAAGGCGATGCTTTGAACAGTGTTTAGTAACCCACCTTCCCTTTGAATCATAAACTAGTTATATCTTAGTTATGTGTGTGTGTGTGTGATAATGACTTGACTATGTCATTATCTACAGAGCTAGTCATACTGGTGAAACTTCAGAAAAAGCTCGAAATATAGCTGAGTACACATTTTAGTTTATCTTAACTAATTCTGTTTTATTAGTTACTTGTCTGGTTGTTGTGGACTACCTTTGTAACTTCGAGCACAATCACAAGTATAACTTGACATAACCATCAGTGCCATTCATTTAAGTCTTACTGGTGTTGCTAGGTTTCTTTACAGTATCTGCCTATGCTACTTTCAGATGTCACAGAAAAGCTCCAATATTTTCTGTTGTCAGTACATGAGTTGGTGTTACTGGGATTACCATCATAATCGTCACCCCTCACGTATTCGACTGGTTTATAAACCTAATTACAGCCTTTACTAAAATAATGACAAATGTTACTAATTCGTCATGTTGCACCCTACAAAATTTGTGGACAATGTAATACGTTTGAAGCATTTGTTGGTTTCTAGGATTAACTACTCAGCATGCATATGATGCAATGCAAAACTGGAATTAGAAGCGCACATGGTTAACAATTTATCACTGCTTCCCAGTGTCTCTACCATGCCTTTTACGGTTGTTTCTCGATGACTGACCTTTGGTGTCTGCAAAATATGCACTTACCACCGATTAGGCTCATACCTTTAATCCGTGATTGTTACAGTCCTACATCGCATAGATTACACGTAAGAGAGAATGTATATGATGTATTTGTCTGTAATCCATTGTATATGTAGCATCTATGATGTGAGTTGTAATCCGTGGCCTTGGGGCGTGGCAACCAATTGGCGTTGCCTGTTGGAGTTATCCTTAGCTCTGATCCATGTCCTTAGCTATACATATGATCTGTGTCCTCAGCTCTTGTGCACGAGTTACATGAGAGGCGCGCGGTATGTGATCCGTGCGTATAAACGGCGATCGGCTTATGGTTCGTCTGATCTATGGTTCGTGGTGTGGAAGGTAGCGACGAAGGCGTTGCCGAATGAGTTTCAGCCGTTCGACTTTTCGCAAGAAAGTCCTTAGTGTGTTTGCGTGGATTTATTTTCGTTTTGTATAATCGTTAACATGGAAAAAGAAAATAATTATGATATTTTACAGCTGTTTAATATTGAACTTTGTTGTTGTCTGACACGACTTTCTCGGACATGTGCACTTTTACGAAAACACAAGGAACATTTCCAGACATCTGGAGACTTCAGTTTTCCAGTGCAGTTTAAGTACTGGCTTAGATATATTCAAAACGGAATAACGTGCAAGGATAGTTCTAATGTACCGTGCATACCTAATGCTGCAGCGGCAAATCCGATGACCATATTGGAGTACTCGTATTTAAATAGAGTACCGGGTCCTGGAAGTGGTACAGTGTTTGATGGTGAAGAATGGGTATGGCTCTAGAGTGCCACACATTGCAAGATATCAGTAAAGAGAAGAGTTATTTAAGAATTTGGATATTTTATTAATTCAAGGAATTTTTACCGCTATTATGTTTGTTATGTTTGTGGTTTTCGAAGGTTTTTAATTTTTTAATTATCTCTTCCGTATTTGTGGATGGAGCGCTTGATACGAAGTGTGAAATTCGGATTCAGAAGCAGCCACATTTAGCTTTGACCTGTGACCGCAGTACCTTAAGTGAAATTTTAAATGACCAGAAAATTTTTGTCGTTTTATTTGCAGAAGAGCACCAGCACTTTCTGAAAAATGTAGGGATTTATATATTACAGTTTTGTAGCATGTAATTTGTATGTGTATTTTATTGTCCATAAATTGTTTATACTGTAACTGGCCATTTGTGTTGTTGATTATCCTTTGTATAACAAATCATTATGAAAATATTGTACCAGTAATGCTGATAATTGTTTGTTATAAAATGACCACATATAGCTGTCACTGAATTTGAGATTCACATACACCCATTAGACTTACTATAAATTATCTTAGTGTACCCCACATTCCGAACTTTTGAGTCAATTTATGTTTTTTTTATTTTGGAAACCTTAGCATAACCCCTTCTGAGATTGTAATGCTGTTGGTCATAATACGGTAAATTATCATGTATTGGTATTGTAATTATGGTTGCTAGTACAAATGCTGTGATTATGTTGTGGATACATACTTCATCATTCATATTGTATTTCAATTTCAGGCATTACAAAATATTATAGAAAACAGTAAATCCTGGTCCCTTGTTGTAAGTAACTGTACGCTACATGTTGATAGAGTCCAGCTGTATCTGGACAGAAAGTTTACTTTTAGGTATGTTCTCCAAAGTGTACTTTCTCAGAAGAGTATGTATGGGCAGTTCCCAGCAAAGCAGCAGGTATGATTTATTAATGTCATGTCATTCATTGCTAGTTTGATTTGTGAATTTAAGTAACTGTTCAAGAACTTCTTATTTAGTGTGACAGGATGGTGTAGTTAGTGTAATGATGAAGGTATGAGCTGCATGGTCAGGGGTTTAACTCCTTGCAGCGACAAGGAATTTTTCTCTTATCTAAAATGTGTGTCCCCAACCCAACCATCTGTATGCCATGGTAGTGGGGTGGGGTGGGGGGTTATTTGTAAAGCAGACAGGGTAGAAGCTTACCATTCGCCTCATTTATTACAAAGGTTAAGAATGATTGGAGATATATCTCCAATATTCCTGTATGCTTTAATTTCCTATCTTTATCTTTACCCATAAGTAGTATAGAAGAAGGGAATGATCATTTTATTGTTGATTTTATAAAGAACAAGGGAATTTAGTGGTGTTCGTGTCAGTTCTGATGAATCCAAAGTGTGTATGTCATTCTTTCTTCCAGAAATTTTTTATAACCACAGATATCTTGCAGCAAGATGAAAATGAAAGGGATTTGAGTGAACTGAGGGTTGACCTTCTCAAAAGTACTGCCATTAAATTGTTGGAGGTTTCGGGTTATGAACTAGCTGACATGGGAAGAAATTTTAAAGAGGAAACAACAGTATGCTTACATTTTTCTACAAAATCTAGTGAGGTTGTGCCTGGATGTGAGCGAGTTCTGTGTGGTGTAGTTATAAACTCCAGACATCACAATAAGGACAGTACTATAACAGCGCAAGAATACCTAAGGTGTGTATGTTATATGCTGGAACTAAGATGTATGTGTTATGCAACAGAGCTTTGTCTTACAACTGCAGTATTTCTATCAGCCTTCACAGTGCATGTAAAAATATTACTACAAATGAGCATTAAAAATGTGTTAGTTTTTATAGCCGTGAAATATGAAGTAAGTCATGAATGGTGGGTAATACATAATCTGGTGTTGCTGAGATGTTTAATGTCTGCCCTACTGGTCAAGGGTATTTAAATTTTAGTGCTTGGTTTATGAAAAATATGAAGGTAATTTGAACAAAAAAAGATAACATTATGAAATAAATGGAATTTTGTGGAAAACAGAACAGGTTAAGTAGTATGTTTTTAAAATGTAAATTTCCTTGTTGCCTAAATATATACAACAAATTTTTAGGGGTGTTTTCTTATGTAAACATAGGTTGTTAGAAGGTTAAACTTGGGAAGAGTGGGCTAGAACTGTAGTGGAGATGCAGGATACAAAATTGAGCCAATCATTTTAATGGTGGTGGTTGAAGGTTTCTTATTTGTACACGTGAGAAATTCAGATGGTGGCAATGTATTGAGAAGCGTGCTGCCTGACATACAGGCAGGAGGTATCATCTCCCAAATATTTGTGCCTGTTGACAGTGCCATATGCCACAAGACCCCGATCTGAGTAACCAGAACATTTTGTGACTGACACCTTCACATACCTTATTTAAAATATTATTGTTTAATGGTAATGGTCGATTAACTGGCTTCCCATATGAGTTGCTGAGCTTCTCCTGATGTGGCACAATAGCAACATGGTGAGTTCATTTTGCAGCAATTTCCATTATTATATGTCACAAAAATGGGAGAAGATATCTGAAAACAGGCTTTTTTATGGCTGTAGTTTTGTATCTGCTTTATAGTGGGCTGTACTGTATTAACCTTTTGTTTCTATAATGTACGTATGTTTGCGCAGACAGAGGTGCAGAGAAATCAAGACAATGGCCATGCATAAATATGGGGGTCTAACTGAGCATGAGCCTCAGGCAGAAGACTTTCTGAACCAGTTAGGTGATGCGGCCGTGAGAATTGATTTGCTTCGTGTTAAACCAAGTCACACTGTTACCCTCAGCCTTGATGCAGTAGTTGATGGAATTATGGAAACAAATAACAGAGGTATGATTGTGTGTATACATAGGGTGAATGAAAGTAGTGCCTCCATCTCAATTACTTTTGCTTTAATAAGGATATTTTAATTAATAAAACAAATTAATTCTTGAAATGAGCCCTTTAATCAACTGTATTTACTTCTGTACATGATCACCACCATTCTCTACACACTTCCTCCAGTGATGGAAAAGTTTTTCAAAGCCATCACAAAAGAACTCCATTCTTTGTTCCTTCATCCAGGTTCTGACATTCCTTTCTGCCTCTTCATTTCAGCAATCTAGATGCCCACGAAGATCTTCTTCCTTTTTAGAGAAAAGGTATAATTTGCATGGCACCAAGTCTGGACTATATGGCAGGTGTGGTAAGATGAAAAAAATCCAAATTCTCAGTTGCTTCTTTAGTTGTTCACAAGGTGTGAGTTATACTGTTGTCATGTTTAAGCAGAATGTTCTTCTGATGCTTCCAAATTCTTCTTAATCATTGTTTCTAAGTTTTGAGTGTTGCAATGCAGCACTCTGAGTTAATGTTGTATAAATGTCCCAGTGAAACAAAATAGTTTGATCTAAGGGGTCAACCAGGTTAGGTGCTTCTTCACATGAAGACGGAAACAGAGCTGGCTTGCCAAGCATCGTGTTTTTTAAGAAAAAATTACACAATAGAAAAAGTCCAAAAAAGGAGATTGTGTCAGTGATGTCCCAACTTGTAGTGCACCATTGCTGCCATCTGTTGGTGTGTTATAAATTTGGAGGCATTACTTTTCAGTTACCTTCGTAATTCACACTCTCTCACAATCGATAGACAGTCAGTGTAGTACAGTTTCATATTTGGGAGTACACTATTTGAATTGTTTCTGTAAAAGTGTCTTTAGAATTGCAGGTATTTGTGAATGTCATCACATCCACACAAGTGACAGGATAGTGCTGTGTTCCATTCATTTGACATTTATATTGAGTGTTTTAAACTTCTTTGTACACAGACAGGAACAAACACTCCCCTGATTCAAGAAATTACTTGCGTTGCAAGTTTGTATGGTGTTGAAGATTAGTCATAGTAGATACACATTTGCATCATCCCTTTCATTGCATTCATTTTATGCAAGATTCTTATGGCATAAGGAGCTCTAATATACTGATTAAATTATTTTGTTGTAGCTGTATTCAGATCTGAAATCAGTTGTTACATCACTTTTTGCTTTGATAAGCGACTGATCGAATCAGAACTGGAACCATAGCGTGTACATTTATCTTTAATTTTCTGAATTTTGCATTCTTCTTCTCCTCCTCCTTCTTCTTCTCCTCCTCATTCTCCTCCTTTTTCTTCTCCTTCTCCTCATCGTCCTCATTCTCCTCCTCCTCCTCTTCGTCTCTTCCTCCTCCTCATTCTCATTTTCTCCTCCTCTTCCTTCTTCTCCTCCTCCTCCTCTTCATTCTTCTTCCTATTCTTTTTCTTCTTATTCTCCTCCCCCTCATCATCATCCTTCTCACATGTAACTGCTATGCTTCTGGTTGAACTTCCATCTTCAAAGTTGTAAATCAGTGCAGTGTGTCATTGCTACATGTTAGTAATACAGATGTAATGGGTAGCGTTTAAATCATAATGGGAAACTTTAATCAATAACTAGGTGATTCTGGAAAGTTCTGTGGCTAATCTGCAAGGCACATCTTTGAGTCTTCTTGGCATAGTTTCTGAACTTTGTCCATTATCTTGTTCTGAAAAGAACACTACATATAAGAAATGGATATTTTTTGTATCTTCAGATTAAGAATTGGGGAGATGCGCACATGTTTGGGTCAGAGAGAAAGAACTGTTCTTATGGACTGGACAACTTCTGTTCGTTACCTGTTTCTGTTTGTGCACTTAGGATCATGATGCATTAGTGGGAGATAAATGGGAAATTTTCAGTGGAAGCTCTGAAGTACGCATCAACACTCGAATTGAAGACAGAAAGCTAATGTTACACTGTTGACTAACTGCATCATATCAGTGAGTGTCTTACACATGTGATATAAAATAAAGTAATTCATAATCAAATCCTTTTTTTCTTACGCTGGGACCTAGAAAGCTGACAATATTGTGAGTGAAAATCCTACCAGATCCTATTGGCCACTTTGCCTACTTGCAAATCTCCTTGGTGGTAAAAGGAATAACTAGGGGCAGCATAGGTATACAGGGTAATTGATTGGATTTGTCTAACATGCTATATGAGCTGAATGCTTGTGTTTTGTGTACCAGCTGTTTGTCTCAATTTTCAAAATCCTGGCTTTATTCCATGTTCAAAGGGCTGTATATTCTCCTTTGTCCCCATTTAAAGTTTACAGTGAAGATGTTGTTATGATGTCTTATTATTTATTAGTGCATTTTTTTCAGTCATTTCATTCATCTATTTATCTCATTTTTATTATGTTCTGTTATATATAAATGTGCTTTGTTTTAGTTTCCATATATTTCCAATAACTATGTCAATGTTTTGGTAATTCCAGAAAATACTTTCTTCACTTGCTCCCTTTACCAGTTCACACCGTTTTTATGTTCCAGGTGCTGTGTTTATCTTATATAACTGTGCCCGCCTTGCTACGCTTCTCAGGCAGTTTGAAGAGAAGGTTCAGTTAGGATATTATCCTCAGCTTATCCCTTATGAAGAAGTGGACTTCTTACTTTTGTCCAAAGAAGTGAGCTACTTATTTGACTTACTTGATCTTACAGCCATTTATGTAGTATGTGTTGCCAAACAATTGTGTGTGCTGTTAGAATGTTTTTCTTCTTTTAATTCGTTTTGTGAGACAGGATACTTCATGTTGTTCCATATAGTTATGAATGAAGATTGTTTACCACTAAACTTTGTATATTGAGTGGTACAGTTGAGTGAATAATATTTTTTACAGTTTGTGTAGAGGCCCTGGGTTCAAGTGCTGGTTCAGAGGTTGCTTTCCTGGCAGGTTTCTTGTAGTTTACATCACCAACTCCACACACACACATCTACAAGATTATTTAATTGTAGGCCAAGCCACATACTTTTTACAGATATCTTCATTACTCTGGACATACATTGTTTCGAGGTGCGAGTCTCTGAGGCACTGTTGGACCTTTTTTGTCATGTTTGTACTGCCTGCATATTTGGTCATCTTGACTAGCCTTAGGCATAGGGAAAGAAACATCCAACATGTTGCAATTACAAGTGTGCATTTACCTTCAAAATGCAAACCAAACTGAAAATGTCGTTGCTGTTCAGAGTGTGATTGACTCCCTCTGATCATTTTTGGCCTTTGTTTCATTTTACAAAACATGACTGACGTGCACAGATAGGAAGAAGCTGTACTGACAACAATTTGTGCAAATAACCAGGTGTTTCTAAACCATATTAATGTATATGTATGATTTAGAATGTTGTGATCCAGAAGTAGATGGCTTGAAGAAGTAGAAGAAGTGGTACACTACTTTAAAGTGTGTACTAATAAAAAATGCATTTCTTGTGAGTCTGGGTTGAGTCTGCTTGAATTCAAAGCTGAGCCCATTTATCGTACTTGCTCATTTACAGATTTCCTAAGTGTTGTGGTACTTTTATCAACACTGTTAGTAGCATGTGTGAATTTTAGTGCTTATTTGAGCATTAAACATGTCATACTACTATTAAAATCAAAGCTATGTAAAGTCATAACTCAGTTGCTGTATTTTTTTGTGAGGTCAGTGACTGTTCACACAGTACAGTCTTTGAGACTGCAGGTTGTGTATGTCACATCATATTTCAACTCCTGGTTACCAAGCAGCATTGTGCACCACTAGGACTCCTGCTTGCAGCAGAATAATGGGTGATCATTTGTTGCCATCAGTGGAAATTTAGTTTCTTTCAACATTGCTTCCACCCAGAATCTTGTGTTATGGGGTGAAACCGGTTGGGCTTATGCCAGTGGGTGTTCACATAAATAGGCCATTACATTTGGACTTATAATATTTGGTATGGCTATGTAACAAGAATTTTATCCTGAAAATTACACACATGAAAATGGTTTGAATGTATTGCTTCAGTAGCCCAAGCAAATGATAGTGTGATGGAGCAAGATCAGGACAAGTGCCACTTCCTACTAAACAGTTAAGTGCCTGATGAACACTGAAGAGTACAGGCTGGGAAACCTTGCTTATTGAACATCCCCTGCATTTCACTGAATTATGTTTCATAAAGTAGGTGTTGTAATTTTTTTCAGGTCTATATTTTTACATAACTTTTATTATACTGGTATATTCATGTCACCATTTAGAGATTAACCTTTTGGCGCCAGAAGTATTTTTTTAATTTTAGCACACCCTGTATATTAAATGTGAATAATACAGGAACCAAATATGTTAGAATTATGAAACAAACTGCATTTTGAAGAGAAAAAAACGAAGAGTGTATACCATGTTTAAAATATTCAGTACCTATATTTGTTGAATAAATATATAAAATGCAACATTTAGAGGTTAGCAGTGCGGTATGACCACTCTAGTCATCGTTAGGCGTCAAAAGGTTAATAATTGGAAGAAAATTGAACCCTTTTTTAGTATAATGTAGTTTTCTTGTTGTTCTGAAGTATAATATTTATTTTGCAGGAAGAATGGGACCTTGTTTTCTCATACATTTTGTCCTACCCAAGCATGCTCCAGAGCTCAGTAGAGAATGTGGAGCATGGAAAACTTGCACCTCACCTGGTGTGTAGTTTTATCATGGAAATGTGCAGCTGTTTCAGTGTGTATTACCGAAGAGTACGAATCCTCACAGTATGTATGTGCAATGACTTATTGCCTGATTGCCTTGTAATCCTCCAATCCTCTAGGCATAGTATTTTGTTATCCCCACTTCTGCCTTGAATTTTTAAATAGCCTTCATTAACGATGTTCCTTCAACAGAATTACTGTGTTTGCAGAAGTATACTATGAGCACTTTTTCCCTGCTCATTATGTAAAGATTTGGTGGGGTGGTCACCCTATAATTGTGCATGAAAGTAGAGATGTTCTGTCTGGGTATTTTCCTGAAAACTGAAAATTATGAAGGGGAAGGAGGGATCATCTCATGAGTCCTGATCAAAAAGCATCCAGACTGAGTTCATTTCTCTTATACCTTATGTCACATTACAATGGATCTTTTTGGAGCATGTCTGGACATTTTCGTGGATGTCCTCAAGCAGCCAGGCCCCAGGGCAGCTAACCAGTCTGATGCAGTTATTGCAAGTGCACAGTAATGTTTGTGTCATGTGCTGTATTCATGGTGTCTGAGAGTACAGTACGACATGTGTGTATCAGATTTTGCGCAAACTCACGAAGGTGGGAGCTGAAACTTAAAACTGCCTTTCAGGAGGAGGCCTTAAGCCATAAGAAAGTTATTGATTGTTTCTACTGCTTCAAAGATGGGTGCACATCCACAGAAAGTGACAGGCATTCTGGATATCCTTCATCAAGTGGAAATGATGGAGTGATAACAACTATGTATGATTTTGTGACATCTGATCAAATAATAACCATCAGGGAAGTAGCTGAAGGACAGGAAATTTCTTTTGGCTCACGCTAAGGAATTTTAACTAAAGATATGAGCGAGGAAGTTCATCTCACAGCTTCTGACAGCAGAGCGTAAGGAGGACTGCCTGTCTGTAGCCTCTGATTTGTTTGAATGTGCAAAAGTAAACAAAAACTTCTTTAAAAACATTGTAAATCTCTTCCCAAATTATGAACACCTTGAAAGGTAAATGATTTGGAGATGTGGATATGCTAAAACTTAACATGTCCCAGCAACTTTCAGCAGTCCTCAGAATTTAGTTGGAGAGTTGCTTCCAGCAGTGTAAGAGCCCCTGGATAAGTGTAGTCAAGAAAAATGAGCCTACTTCGAGGGGAATCGGGCTATCATCAAAGGAATATTTAGTATTGTTACTTTCACAGCGTGAAATAACTGCAAATGACCTTAGCTAGATACAGACTTGATAACAGGTTTTTAAGATTTTAGAGACATATATTGTTAACAAGATAATCATGTATACAGGGTGAGTGGAATTACTCAGAGAAAAGACTAATCCAGTGCCACTGTGTCCACCACACATTCCTGGAATGAGATATGGGCCGCTGTGATGAGAGGCAGCAAAATGTTGGGCGTGCATATTGAGGCAAGAAAGGAGTAACAAAAAACATCTGCCTCTTTCTTTTTATGTTATTATGTGAAACCTTGTGATTGGATCTATAGATCACAGAAGGCTTCACATTTCAGTTAATTGAGGCACAGGCATGAGGGCTTGAAACTAATGTCAATAAATTCACCAATATAATCTTGGTTATAGAAGCACAGTCAGTCTGTTTGATCGATAATTCATATGATATGAAAGCCTGCACATTTGCTGACAAGCCTAGAGAAGTTACCTCTTGTTGCACAGATAGAATCACAAACAAGAATATACATACAACACCAATAATTCTGTGATCATATTTGCAAAACCCCACAATTGGATTATATGTATCGTGTGAGATGTAGAACCTTTATCTGCAAGACTGAAGAAGCTAGATGTCAGATGTGATACATACAAGCATTGGTGTGCACAGTATGCAAGTATTGCTTGTCATTCCATGATGATAGATATACGTGGGTGGATCCAAAATTTTCCGGACTAACGCTGTAAAAACCATAAAACTCACCATAAGGCCTATCGGCCGCCGTCGCCCTCTAAGTAGTTCCCTCCCGCATATAGACACCGGTCCC
>Ga0123355_10009299_pt1 | contig 14927 bp, 13 predicted proteins | sample TergutEmb28metaG_3_FD_89872 | JGI IMG/M metagenome (GOLD analysis project Ga0123355, IMG submission 89872) | Embiratermes neotenicus P1 segment gut microbial communities from Petit-Saut dam, French Guiana - Emb289 P1 | ecosystem: Host-associated > Arthropoda: Insects > Digestive system > Gut ...
ATTCTCTTAAGTACTTTCATTCAACATGCTCCTCTCTAGTGTAACTGATAATCTCTTAAATGTACAGGCAAAGGTGCATAACCTCATTCCATCATCTTTGCGTAAAATTTCCCGAAATTCATCTCAGAACTTTTGCCTAAGGCAAAAGCCGCTCCCTACGGTCGCGTTCGGATTTTCTTCCGATTCCAGTCGTGCGCAAAGCGCCTGTACTTCGCTCCTCATGATTTTCGCTTGCGGCGAAAACACGGCTACGCCGTGCCCACTGCGTGCAACGGATATCTTTCGGTCACTAATACTGCGCTTCACGCGCTCCTTGACTTTCAAAAAATTTTACGCAAATCTGACGAAAGCAGGCTATGCACCATTGCCTACAGTTTTTCAAGTAACTTTTGCTGTGTTCAAAGGCCTCGCCCTCCCGAAGTGCTCAATTTGTCGATTTGACACACGCGACATGCGGTTGATGTGTATCAATTGTATTGTATCTCAGCCCCCCCCCTCTGTTGTCAAGCGACTAAAAGTATCTTTTGTAATATTTTGGTAGTGGCTTATATGTTCTTATTTGGCATAGCGTATAAAAAACACGCTACCGATTTTGTCGTATAGCGTGTTCAGAGTGAAGACAAGCCCATTTGCATGGTGCAAGGAAGGGTTCAGGGATGTATTCACCGAAACCATCCTCTACGCTTTCGCTTTCAACATCAACGAACACTTATTGTTACCGTTTGGAAGTAGCTTTACTGTAACGCACTTTGGAGCTTAAGTGCTTTCTCTTAGCAAGACAGCCCAGACCGTTTTTTTATAAAACAATCCTCAAAAATACCTATAGCTATTTTCTATAAAGTTTGTTAAAATTAAAAACATACAGTATTTATCAGCTATATAAATCATAAGGAGGATAGCTTGTCTATGCAAAATTCAAAAACTTTATCACTATTTCAGGGTACGAAAGAACAAGAAGAACTTTTGCGCGAATTGATTGAGTGCAATAAAAATGAACGCGGCGCTCTCATGCCTATACTCCAAGGTGCGCAAGATATATATGGATACTTGCCTATTGAGGTCCAAACGATTATTGCAGAAGGTCTAGGCATGCCTCTTGAGGAAGTTTATGGCGTTGTGACATTCTATTCTCAGTTTTCGCTTAACCCTAAAGGTAAGTATAAAGTATCTGTCTGCCTAGGCACCGCTTGTTATGTTAAAGCCGCCGGTGAGATATTCGAACTTTTAGAGCATATGCTGGGCATAAAGGGCGGCGAATGTACAGAAGACGGCATGTTTTCCCTCGATGCGTGTCGTTGTGTAGGCGCGTGTGGACTTGCCCCAGTAGTTTTAGTAAATGATGATGTGTACGGTCGTATAGGACCTGGAGACATCGGAGGTATAATAGATAAATATAAAGAGTAATTACTTTGTAGGAGGTGGGTTACTATGAAAAGCTTGGCAGAACTAAAATTGCTCAGAAACGAACTTAGGTCGGGTAAAAGTTTCCGTTACCAACTACTTGTCTGTGCGGGAACTAATTGCCACTCCGGTAAGAGCGACTTATTTATTGAATATTTTGATAAAAGGCTTGTAGAGCATGACTTGACAGAGGATGTCAAGATTGTAAAGACGGGCTGTTTTGGATTGTGCGCACTTGGTCCTGTTGTAGTTGTTTACCCCGGTGGAGTTTTTTATCAAATGGTGGATGAAGAAGGTATCGCAAAGATATTTGATGAGCATATTCTAAACGATCGCATAGTCTGGGAACTTGTCTATGAAGATTCAAAAAAAGACGGACATGTGCAGTCGTTTGAAGAAACAGATTTTTTCAAAAAGCAAGTACGTGTCGCACTTAAAAACTGTGGCGTAATTAATCCCGAAAATATTAATGACTACATAGCTGTAGACGGTTATCAAGCTCTCGGCAAAGTTCTTGCGGAGATGACACCAGCAGAAGTTATTGATACAGTAAAGCGTTCAGGACTCCGTGGACGTGGCGGAGCGGGCTTCCCTACAGGTCGCAAGTGGGAGTTTGCGGCGGCTGAACCGAACGGCAAGAAGTACGTCTGCTGTAACGCCGACGAGGGCGACCCTGGAGCGTTCATGGATCGCTCGGTACTGGAGGGCGACCCGCATGTATTGATTGAAGCCATGGCGATAGCAGCCTATGCAATCGGTGCAGATGAAGGCTACAAATATGTTCGCGCCGAGTACCCGCTCGCTGTCAAGCGTTTTCAAAAAGCGATAGATGACGCGAGAGAAATGGGCTTTTTAGGCGAGAATATTTTGGGTACAGGTTTCTCTTTTGATATGCACGTAAAGCTTGGTGCAGGAGCGTTTGTCTGTGGCGAAGAGACTGCACTTTTGACATCCATTGAGGGCAACAGAGGCGAACCAAGGCCAAGACCGCCCTTCCCCGCTGTCAAAGGATTATTTGGCGAGCCAACCGTTCTTAACAATGTGGAGACTTTTGCAAATGTTCCAAGCATTATCCTAAACGGCGCGGAGTGGTTTGCAAGAATGGGTACGGAAACATCGAAAGGTACAAAGGTATTCGCACTGGGCGGAAATGTTGTAAACGTTGGACTTGTAGAGGTTCCTATGGGTATTACTTTACGTGAGATTGTGTATGAGGTAGGCGGAGGAATCCCGAACGGTAAGCAGTTCAAAGCGGCACAAACGGGAGGTCCGTCAGGAGGATGTCTGCCCGCCAAACATTTGGATGTCGGTATTGACTATGAATCGCTTAGTGCGGTAGGCTCTATGATGGGGTCAGGTGGGCTTATCGTAATGGATGAGTCTAGCTGTATGGTCGATATCGCTAAATTCTACTTGGACTTTACCGTTGAGGAGTCTTGCGGAAAATGCACCCCTTGCCGTATCGGTACTAAGCGTTTACTAGAGATTCTTGAAAAAATAACGGATGGCAAAGCTGCAATGGAAGATTTGGAAATGCTAAAGAGTTTGAGTAAGCATATTATGGCAAGCTCTCTATGCGCGCTTGGTCAGACCGCGCCTAATCCCGTCGTCTCCACCCTTGAATACTTCTGGGATGAGTATGTGGAACATGTCGTGAATAAAAAATGCCCAGCAGGTACATGTAAAAACCTGCTCACATATAAAATAATTCCTGAAAAATGTATAGGCTGTACGCTCTGTGCCAGAGTTTGCCCTGCAGATGCAATCGAAGGCGAAGTTAAAGAGCTGCACACTGTAACCGACAAGTGTATAAAATGCGGGATGTGTATCGAAAAATGCAAGTTTGACGCTATTGTGAAGGTATAGGAGGGGGATGCGGATATGGTTAATTTGAAAATAAATGGTCAAAAAATTTGCGTCCCTGCGGGAACAACTATACTGGACGCGGCGCATGAACTTGGGATTCGTATTCCTACGTTGTGCTACTTAAGGGATATAAATGCTTTAGGCGGCTGTCGCATTTGTGTAGTTGAGGTGAAAGGCGCAAGAGGATTTGCGGCGGCTTGTGTTCATCCTGTGTCTGAAGGTATGGAGGTACAGACCAATACAGAAACACTTCGCCAGTCGAGAAAAACTACGCTCGAGCTTACTGTTTCAAGCCATAGAATGGACTGCTTGTCTTGTGAGCGGTCGCTTAACTGCGAGCTTCAAGCTCTCGCAAAAGAGTATGGCGTAGACCAATACAAATTCGGTTTTAGTACACCTGAAATGGAAATAGATAGGTCAGCACCTCATCTTGTACGCGATAATTCAAAGTGTATACTCTGCCGTAAATGTGTAGCAGTCTGTAAACAAAATCAGCACACAGGAGTAATCGGTGTAAACTATCGCGGCTATCATACCAAAGTTGGCAGTCCGTTTGACATGGGGCTTGATTCTACACCGTGCATCTACTGCGGACAATGTATAGCAGTATGTCCAACAGCAGCTTTGACAGAAAAGTCGAATAAGCAAAAGCTATGGGATGCTTTAGCCGATGAAACAAAGCATGTCGTAATAGCCACAGCCCCCGCAATAAGGGTGCAGTTAGGCGAATGTTTTGATATGCCGATTGGTACAAATGTCAGCGGCAAGATGGTTTCTGCACTCCGTAGATTGGGTGCTGATAAGGTGTTTGATGTCGCCTCTGCGGCTGACCTTACTATCATGGAAGAGGGTTCTGAGCTTATATCGCGTATGAATAATGATGGCGCACTCCCACTCTTTACATCGTGCTGCCCAAGCTGGGTTAAGTTCATGGAGCATTATTACCCTGACAAGATTGGTAATCTCTCAAGCTGCAAGTCGCCTCAGCAAATGTACGGAGCGATTATGAAAACTTATTATGCACAAAAAATGGGCATTTCGCCTGAAAATATATACGTAGCAAGCGTAATGCCGTGTGTGGCGAAAAAATTTGAAATAGTAAGAGATGACCAAAACGCCTCGGGCTACCCAGACATAGACGCCGTGATAACCACAAACGAACTTGCCGCTATGATTAAACAAGCGGGTATAGTGTTCGAGAGCCTGCCTGACGAGGACTTTGACCCTGCTTTTGGCATAAGTACAGGCGCAGGACACATATTTGGCGCGACAGGCGGCGTTTGTGAGGCGACACTAAGAACTGTTCATGAACTAGTGACAGGTAAAGAACTTGAAAATGTGGAGTTTAACGAAGTGCGCGGCACAGTTGGTATAAAAGAGGCAGAATATGACCTAAACGGCAAAAAACTAAAAGTAGCCATAGCCAGCGGAGCATCAAACGCAAAAAAGCTGATTGACATGATAGACAAAGGTGAAAAAGAATACCACTTCATAGAAATAATGAGCTGCCCAGGAGGCTGTGTAAACGGCGGCGCACAACCATATCAACCAGGTTATGTGCGTAACTTTACAAACATAAGTGCCGAGCGCGCCAAGGCTCTCTATAGTGAAGATACCTCTCGAACAATGAGAAAAAGCCATGAGAATCCTGTGATTAAGGAGCTATATGATAGTTATCTAGGCGAACCTGGAGGGGAGAAGGCGCATGAGTTGTTGCATACTTCTTATGTAAAGAGAAAGGTTTATTGATAGGTTAAGGGAGGATTTGCCATGGGACGAATTGTTATGCTTTTTGTAGCAGTGTTTTTTATAGCATTTCTTTCGTCCTGCGGCAGTGAGACGTTACCATATACTTTTGAAGATGCCTTAGAAGTTGACTCGCCTGAGCCTCTGTCCATTTACGATGCTATGCCAATTGAGCCTACTCCATATATACCAGCTGACCTACCCATGCAAGATATCCCATCATGGGAAGTGGCTCTTGAAGAATTGTTAATTGAATTCCTGTCAATATTTACACAGTGTATAGAAAATCAAGCTGATTGGCTGCCATGGGAAGTTGGTGGGTGGCGAAATTTTGTACATGAATATGGGCAGGGGAAATTTTATATTGCTGACCCAGTGACTGGGGAGAAGGTCTATGCCGCGCCGTATATCTTGACTCTTCAATTTGATCAAGAATACTCATTCATCGCGACAAGTTTTTATCTGCACGACATTGACAGCAATGGAATTCCCGTGTTATTAATCCGATGGCGTCCGTTAGGTGGACATTTTGAAGGGGTAAGTATGTTGCGCTATACAGACGGCGAATATGCTCCTGTAGATGTTTCTGTTCGGCATGTTTGGAACTTGGGCGAAGTCGTTGATAGCCCTTTCCTTTTCCAAACCGCAATATTCTCTGGAGGCTCAGATATTCTTGCAAAAAATTCTGAGGACAGGACACTTATACTAGGCGCGGGCGGTGCAGGTGGCTTCGGCACATGGGCGTATATGCTGCATATGGAGAATGGAGGCGTAAGGCTAGAACCCATTTTTAACATACGTGTTGAACTTCTACTTGGGGGAGAAATAGCTCTCGACCTTTTTGTCTATGAGCCTATTACTGGAGAGTGTGAGGCATTACCAAGGATAGAACCAGAAGATGCTCTTTTCATCCCAGTGGAATGGTTTCATGATAACGGTAACGGCCTTAATGATGTTATTCCTGTACCTATTCCTATTATGCCTGATGTAACCGTTACACCATTCCCACGCATGAGCACGATTGAACAACAGCTTACCGAGCAGATTACCACACGATTGATTGATTATGGACGGATTTTGCCTTAGGGTTATGGATATAAATTTAGCGGGTTTGACAAAAATGCCGCCCCTACACAGTTTTGAACAACACTAGGTACCTAATAGTGTGTACTAGCTATGTAGGGGCGGCAATCCGTTTCCCTAGATGCCACCCGCCGCATTACAATATGGACAAACTTATCCAAAACCTACTCCACAACAACCGCAGTCCCCATAGCATGAGCCTTCAACAGCCCACCTTCAGAGCCTGAACCAATCATTTCTAAATCAACCGTAAAGCCAACAATAGCGTTAGCTCCAACCCTCTGTGCTTCTTTAATTAAATCGTTAATAGCTTCAGCTCTAATAGACGCCACAAGTTCCTCATGACTTTCAGACCTGCCCCCTGCAAAGCTTCTAAGCGACCCAAAAAAGCTTCGCCCAACGCCAAACCCAGCTACAACTTGTGAGAATATTACTCCGTGATATTGCCTAATAGTCTTTCCATCCAAAATTGGTGTTGTAACAATTAACATAAATAAACCCTCCTCTTATTAAATCCCCCCACGAAACCTCGCAGAGGGAAAATTTGCCATCATGCCCTAAATCTTAGCAAGTACATGTACCGCATTTGTAGCTATCATGGTCTCGCCATGCTCTATTAAATGATATTTTGTAATTTGACCAGAAACGTGTCTAGCACCATATTCACTCAAAATATTTTCAAACCCACGAATATTTCTTGACCCTTGCTCATTATCAAATACCATAAAATATTTATCATTATATTTGTACATACTACTGTGACCAGTGTACACGCTCGTAAGTCTCGCACAAAGGTCTATCGCATCGTCGATACGCTTAAACGAGTAAACATACACTTTCTCCCTTGATGCTTTTTGTTGTTTTCCTAACGCGTTTGAACCAAGCGGCTTTAGAGGTCTGGCATTTGCTTCATCGTTTGTGTTTGGAGTTGCACCAAAATACTTTCCAATATCATTAGCATTTTTATTAGACTTACCAAAATCTCTAGTTTTTGGCAAAAAGCTGTTAAACTTCGCTTCGATATCATCACCGTTCGCCACTTTCGTCACAATGATAATAATGCTATCTACCGCAACGGGAATAGCCTCTATCATAATCGGCACATTCTCAACTTCAAAACCGCACTCATCATACGCACGCTCAAGCATCTCCCTAAAAAGCACTTGAGTCTTTTCAGAGCCGTATGCAAGTTCAGTAATCTTTATATTTTTCTCAAGTAGGTCTCTGCTCTCCAAAACAAATTTGACTTGAGTATCGCTTATCCGCTCTATCTTCACACGTATCACATCCTTATCCCCAAAGGAGGCTGTCGCCCCCGAACTTGAAAATACATATCTCACAAATAAGTATATACAATTTTTTAAATTCTGTAAAGAGACATTACTATTTTGTCATAAAGCAAATTAAGGCAAAATTGGCAATGGTGCATAATTTACTTTCCTCAGATTTGTATACAAAGACGATGGAATGAGGTTATATACCATTGCCAACCTATTTTTTGACGATGAATCTGCAATTTTCAACGCACATTTTGACTGTTTTTGAAATATAATTGAAGCAATGCGCGAAATACAGTTGACATAGGCTGTCTAACTCAAATATAATGAAGGGTAGGTAAATATAATGCGATTTCATAAATGTTTAAAATATAGGTAATTATATGTGAGGAGGAGTGCTAATTGGGTAAAAAAAATAAGGGTCATAACAAGAGTGGTTTTGATAAAAATACAGATACAGTAAATTATGATGAAGAAATGGGTAGAAAAACTATAGGTAATCTCATAAACGGTTTAGATGACGATGCAAGCGAACCTACTCCTGAAAAGCCAGTTGTTAGAGCAGTAAGGCTTAATGCTCAAAAAGCAAATAGAGAGAAAATAACTACAGATTTTTATGATGAAGACCGCGCTGTTAATAATAGCGATGATATTGTAACTGGCTTTAAAGAAGTGGAAGAAACGTCGGAAGAAAGTGTAGAAAATGCAGAGATTGCAGAGGATTTATCGCAAGATGAAGAAGATCCCGCTGATACGGTTAGAATTCGTCGTCCAAACATATTAAAAGATGATTCGGATAATGAACTTGACTCGCGCGAAAAATACAGAAGGCAGTTTTTGGAAGGTTATACCGACCATGAACGAAAAAGACTGGAATTAGATCCAAAAGTCGCCTATGAATCAAAAAGGAAAACTGTAACAGAGCCTTCATCAGAGCAATCGCTCAAAAGGCTTTCTGAAGAAGAGCGCGCGCTTCCGCCAAAGAGACGACCTGCCGAAGGTGTAAGAAGGTCTAGAGAGAGTTCACCTGATTCAGAGCAACGACCACGCCGAAGAGGAGCCCCTGAAGAGGAAGCAACCCTTATTACAAAGCGAAACGAAAGAAAAGAGAGAACTCCAATTGGCGCGACTGCAACCACACAGCCTTCTTATGGTGCGCCTATTTTCAAGATATTGGCTGTTCTTTTCTTAATCTTGCTTGTGATTATAGTAGTTTTAGCGATTAATCTAAACTCTGCTAATCAGCAAATAACATATCTTGAAGAGGCAATTGAACAGTTTGATGAAGATGTTGAAGAGCTTGGCACTTTAAGATCGACAAATGTAGCTTTAAGAAATCATAATGAGCAGCTCATAGATGATAATAATCGATATGTCTCACAAATTGAAGACTTAAAGAGAGAACTTCAAGTGCAAGGCGTTGATTCAAGTGCCGTACCTAGTGCTCCAGGCGATGGAGCTGCTGCACCCGGCACAACTACTCCGGATGGCATGAGAGAGCATGTGGTTCAGTCCGGTCAAACGCTATATAGCATTTCCATTATCTACTTCGGTCACGGAAGAGGTGCGAATGCTATTATGCAAGCCAGCGGTTTAGATAACTCTAATATCCGCGTAGGCGACAGACTTAATATCCCCGCGAATTATTAATCTAAATTTTTATTGAACCTGCCGTGTAAAATCTTTTGTAAGATGTTCTAGATATTTTACGCGGCAGGTATTATCTTATTTTGATTGCAATATATATTGTAGAAAAAGGAGCAGATAATGGTTTCAGATAATATGAGTCTAGCTGACTTGCGTGAGATTGCCAAAGACCTTGGCATTAAAAGCATCGCGAAGTACCGAAAGCAAGAATTAATCGATTTGATTAACGCTGAACGCAAAAAAAAGTCTACACAGGAAGTAAAAGAGAGCGTAGAACCTTCCCAGCAAACTTCTGAACTTACACAAAAGGCTTATGAAAAACCTCAAGAGCGCCCTACCCGTCCTCTCAGAAGATCCCCACACACAGAAACTAGTGAACGCTTAGACAGCGTAGGTTTTGCCAAACAGCAAGGCATAGAACAACTAGACAGCGGCATCACTGAGCAAGGTGTGCTTGAGATTATGACGGACGGATTTGGATTCTTAAGGATGGAGAACTTTCTTCCGGGGACTGGTGATATCTATGTCTCACCGTCACAGATCAGACGCTTTAACTTAAAAACAGGAGACTTGGTAAGAGGAAATATTCGTATCCCCAAAGAAAATGAAAAGTTCGCGGCACTTCTATATGTTAAAACAATCAATGGCGATATTCCAGAAACCGCTCTAAAACGCAAAAATTTCGAAGACTTAATCCCCATTTACCCATTAGAAAAAATTAAATTAGAAATCGACCCACGTGAGCTATCAACAAGGCTCATCGATTTGATTGCGCCTATTGGCAAAGGTCAACGCGGTATGATAGTAGCCCCTCCAAAAGCGGGGAAAACGATACTGCTCAAAAAAATTGCAAACGCGATAAAAGAGAATCATCCTTACATGCACCTAATAGTCCTTCTAATAGACGAACGTCCTGAGGAAGTAACAGACATGCAACGCTCTATAGAAGGACCGAATGCTGATGTGGTCTATTCCACTTTCGACGAACAGCCCGAACACCACAAACGCGTAGCCGAGATGGTGCTGGAGCGCGCAAAGCGGCTCGTAGAACAAGGTAAGGACCTCATAATACTCCTTGACAGCATAACGAGACTCTCAAGAGCGTATAATCTAACCGTTCCGCCAAGCGGCAGGACGTTATCGGGAGGCTTAGATCCTGCAGCTCTCCATATGCCTAAAAAATTCTTTGGCGCGGCTAGAAATATAGAGGATGGCGGGTCATTAACAATACTCGCCACAGCTCTTGTAGACACTGGCTCAAGAATGGATGATGTTGTCTTTGAGGAGTTTAAAGGTACAGGAAATATGGAGCTTGTGCTTGATAGAAAACTTTCGGAGAAACGTATCTTCCCTGCGATTGATATAAACAAGTCGGGTACGAGGAGAGAGGAGAATCTCCTAAATCAAGAGGAACTTGATGCGGTATATTCAATTAGGCGCGTTATGAGTAAGATGACGACGGTAGATATGACGGAGAATGTTGTTGACATGCTTGTTAAAACTCGAACTAACAAGGAGTTTGTACAGAGAGTCCCTGCGCTGGAGAATGTTTATAATTCTAGAGGTGGGAAGTAATGACGAACCAATTTCAAATAAAAAAATCCGAAACAGCCCAAGACCTAGACCTGCCAAAATACCAAACACAAGGCTCATCAGGCTTAGACCTGCGAGCCAACGTAACTGACACAATAATACTAGCTTCAGGGGAATTTAAAACAATCCCTGTAGGCATACACATATCCATCCCGCGAGGCTACGAGGCACAAATTCGTCCAAGGAGCGGGCTCGCCGCAAAGTACGGCATAACCGTACTAAACTCACCGGGAACAATAGACTCTGACTACAGAGGTGAGATTAAAGTACCGCTCATAAACCACGGGAAAGAACGTTTTGAAATAACGCGCGGACTTCGCATCGCACAGATGATTATTGCTCCTGTTCATATGGCTGAGTTTATTGAGGTAGACGAGTTGGATAAGACTGTGCGTGGTGATGGTGGATTTGGGCATACTCGACTTGAATAGGCACATGGTGGCACGGACGAACACAGCTCATCCCTACTCCTACAACCCAAAAAGGTGGTTTATATGATTCGTAACATCCTAGCAAACATCCATAACTATAACTCAGAAATGAGCATCTCACAAGTAATCCGCTTCTTCGATACTTTCGGTATGAATTTTACCAAAACCATGATTCAAAATTATATCAGAGTCGGCGTTCTTCCTGTACCTGTCAAAAAAAGGTATTATGTAAAGAGTCACCTCATACTTTTGGCTATGATTTACGAACTCAAGGAAATTTATTCACTTCCTGAAATAGAACAGCTTTTTAAGAGTTATGTTGATTTAGACAACGAATATGAGTTAATCACTTTTTACAACGAATATTTTACCCTTTTTGAACAATATCATAACTCAGCAAAATCTGCCAAAGTACCTTCATTAATGATAGGTTCTGTAGTTATGAAAAAAACTGTTAAAAATATGATGGATAATGAATCTCTATAGGATAATAATAATTCAAAGCGGTTTTTTGTTTTTATGAATTTGATAGACTTTTCTACTAAATTCGTGAAAATTATAGAAAATCCATGCCGCTTTTGGAGGTTATCAATATGAGATCTAGATCACTCGATTGGTTCTGTCTTAGCTTAGTTATCATTGGAGCTATTAATTGGGGCCTTGTAGGGTTCTTTCAATATGATCTTATAGCTGGCATATTTGGCGGAATGTCAGGCGCATTTTCCAGATTAATTTACGTACTCGTAGGAGCTGCTGGCTTATACTGTCTCTCACTGTACCGCAGATGGGACAGAGAGCGTGATCATATTAGTCACCATAACAATGTCATTAGATAATTGTTTTAGCTAAACTAACAAAATGAGCTGTCTTGCTAAGAAAATGGCAAGACAGTTTTTTTGTAGCAACTTAACTCGAACTCTATAAAAATATTTTCGTCCGTAATATTTTTGTAATATTTTTCTGCTATATTAAGTATGTCTGGTTTCATTAACTAAGTTTTGATAGAGTTTAGTTGGCTGAACAATAAATTAGCATGAAAGGTGAGATTTTATGAAAAAACGTATTTTAGGTATAATTTTAGCAAGCATATTAGTAATCAGTGCTTTTGCTGCTTGTACACCTGACGCTCCGACACCAGCAGCTCCTGCAACCCCTGCTACACCTGCACCTGCAACCACTCCGACCCCTGCGACACCAGCACCTGATGCAGCAGCTCCTGTCACAGACAGAGGTCTTAGGTTAGCCACGGGAACAGAGCCCGGTGCTATCGCCCCCGCGAGACATGGTGCTTTGATTCCTGCTTTTATGAATGAGCTAACTCATAGCTTCCTCTTTAGAATCGACACCGAGACTTTGGAACCTATTCCATACACAGTAGAACACTGGGAAGCATTGAGCGACACATTGTTTGAATTTACGATTCGCTCTGGTATCACATTCCATAATGGTGAAGAAATGACTGCTTATGACGTTGTAGCTTCCCTATTTTATGTTCAAAATTATCCTTATTCAAGAGCTCAACACGGCAGTATTGTTGATGCTGTAGTAATTGACAGATATACTTTTACGATTGACACTGGTGCGCCGAATGCTATGCTTTTTAATGACATAGCTCATCAAGCGAACGCTACTATGCCTAGGTCATTGATAGAGGCTGGTCATGATTTTATTTCAGACCCTGTAGGAAACGGACCGTTCATTTTTGAGGAATGGAGAACAGGTGACTTCTTAAACTTTATACGTTTTGACAATTATTTTAACGAGGAGCGCTTCCCTAGCCTTGCATACACTCATTGGAGGATTATCCCTGAAGGCTCTTCAAGAACAATAGCACTTGAAGCGGGTGAGATTGACTTTATCGTCGATGTTCCTTTTGCTGATGTACATAGATTAGAGTCTAACCCTGATATCGAGGTTCGTATGATTACGGGTACTGCGTTTAACTTCTTTATAGTTAATAACGATCTGCCTTATTTTAACAATCGCTACGTAAGACGCGCTCTTGACATGGCTATAGATAAAGAAGCTGCCGTGTTAGCCAGCGTTGATGGATTTGGTATTCCTCTCTGGCAAAATACGCCTCCAGTATTTGCAGGCTCATCAGATGTAGGCGCAAGACACTTTGACCCAGACTATGCGCGCGAACTCTTAGCACGTGAGGGCGTTAATCCTGAGGACCTTGCTATGGAAGTTCTTGCAAGCAGTGAAGAAGCGAGGCGTAGGGGCGAGGTTATTCAAGCTAACCTTGCAGAACTTGGCATTCCTGTAACTATTGCAATGGTAGACCATGCTACTTATTTGAACCTCACACAGTTTGGCAACTATGAAGCAGGTTTAGGTAACTTTATAGCGTTTAACCTAATTCAGTTCCTAAGAGCTACAAGCCACATAGACTTTATCGACGCACAAAACCGCGGTCGTATATACAATCGTGAGCTTACTGATTTGATAGACCAAGCTATTGCTACAATTGATGTGGATGCAAGAACTGCTATTTTAGAAGAAGCCTCAAGAGTCGCAAACGAACATGTTGGCAAAATTCCTATGCACCAAGCAATATTAGCACGTGCTTTTAACGCAGACTTTGTACTTCCTGAGCTTTCTGCGGCTGGATTTATGAGTTTGAACTTGGCTTATTGGAGATAATCATTTACATAAATTAGCAATAAAAATGAGAATCAGCTTAGACCGATTCTCATTTTTATTGCAAAATTTATTTCTTATTAGGAACAGGTAATCCTTCAGGAATCGGACATTTATACTTCCTTCCGCCCATTGATTCATCAAACTCTTTCCAAGCTCTTTCTAAAATTTCAGGTTTCTCGATTAAGTCTAAGCCAAACTTAGCCATTACTCTTGCGCCATAAGTCATGCCTTTTTCACCTATAGTTGAACCCGAACAAGATGTAATCTGCCAGCTGTGACCAGGTGCACCGATGTTATAGCAAGCCGTCGTAAAAAACACACCAGGCGCCATATGATGAACATCACCAACGTCAGTCGAGCCAAAGTTCCCCGTGTCAGTAATATCAGCAACTCCTGTATGTATTTGCATACTTTCAGGTGCGTTTATGCGCTTTAATGCCGCTTCATGAAGATGAGGTGTTGTCGCATTCAGCTTTGTTGCAAATGCGATATCTTCAGCACTCCATTCATCTTGAGGGGCTTCTTTCAAATTTTCATGAACCAAATCCACAAGTACATGATTATTCATGGTCTCGTAGCAACCGCCCATAAACTCTATTTCAAGTTTTGTCTCCGTCATATGCGCCGCACCCTCAGCCACTTTAATGAGCCTCGCATAAACCTCTTCCACAATTTCTCTTCTAGGCGCTCTCACATAATACCAAACACAAGCCGAATCAGGCACGATATTAGGAGCAGTACCGCCCTCAGTGATTACATAGTGCATTCTAACGTCAGTAATAACATGCTCACGAAGATAATTACACCCAACATTTGTAATCTCTACAGCGTCAAGTGCTGACCTACCGTTATGTGGGTCTCCGCCAGCATGTGCGGTAATGCCCTTAAAGTGGAACTTGACCGAGTTAAGAGCTAAAGAGTTTCCTGTAGCAACTCGGTTCATAGTCATCGGGTGAAAAGCTATGGACGCGTCAAGCCCTTCAAACACCTTAGGGTCTCTCGCCATGAATCCTTTGCCCGTCAATACTTCCTCAGCTGAACAGCCATAATAAATTATCGTTCCAGGAAGTTTTCTCTCCTCCATCTCCGCTTTAAGCCCAATAACAGCCCCTACATGCGACACGCCCAGAAGGTTATGACCGCAACCATGACCGAACGCTTGACCCTGGATTGGCTTTTTCTCCGTCGCTACTTCTTGGCTCATGCCGGGGAGTGCGTCGTACTCGCCTAAAAAGCC